>ERZ777305.954-NODE-954-length-41680-cov-17.446727_pt1 | contig 41680 bp, 41 predicted proteins | sample MGYA00374965_ERZ777305 | MGnify/ENA primary metagenome ERZ777305 (study PRJEB29328, sample SAMD00013331) | mouse gut metagenome | study: EMG produced TPA metagenomics assembly of the Metagenome analysis of fecal microbiota from mouse which was promoted... | reverse complement strand
AAAATGTTTTCTTTCGTCAAATAGCTAATTTTGCACTTGCCAGTTGAGAGTAGGGAAAAAACGGCCTATACAAAAATAGCAAAAGTTTTTAAGGAAAGATTTGGTGATTTAGGAAATGTGTTGTAACTTTGCAGTCGCAAACGAGGCGGGATAGCTCAGTTGGTTAGAGCGTCGGATTCATAACCCGGAGGTCTCGAGTTCAATTCTCGATCCCGCTACTCAAACAAACCGCGTAAGGATTGGCAGAAAGCCCCCTTGCGCGGTTTGTAGTTATATCCACTCCCACGCTATCAAAGATACATCCGATAGAAATACGTTCATTTACACATTACGGCTGTTTGTGAACATATGCGTGTGTAAAGGAACTCTGTTGCGTATTTTTGCAGGCGGAAACAATCCTGACTTCAAAAATCTGCATCCCGCATTGAACAAGATGGATGGTTTTAACATTTTATCCATATAGGACAATTTATCACATATGCGCCCGCTTTGGGTTTCATCACCATTAACAACAATTATTAACCGACGTGCGAAAATCCAATCATAATATATTATCATTGCATCACGTTTTCTCACAAATGAAGAAACTTGCATCACGTTTTTACGACACAACAAGGTCGCTTTACCAACGCATTCCTTCCAAGCGGAAGAAATGGGTATGGATTTCGCTCGGACTTATAGCAGTTGCGGCAACAGCGTTCGCGCTCTACCGCCCTGCACCTGCACCTGAAGCAGTCCCTGTGGTGGAAGTAGAACCTGTCACCACCGAGAACGTCAATATCTACGGGGAATATGTGGGGCGGATACGCGCCCAGCAATTCGTTGAGATACGCGCCCGCGTCGAAGGCTACCTCGAGCGGATGCTATTTGCCGAAGGTACATACATCGAAAAAGGGCAGACACTTTTCGTTATCGACCCGCGCATCTACCGTGCCCGTGTCGACCGCGCAAAAGCACAGCTGAACAAGGCAAAGGCGCAAGCCCTAAAAGCCGAACGCGACCTCAACCGCATCCGCCCCCTCTATGAACAGAACGCAGCCAGCCAGCTCGACCTCGACAACGCTGTAGCCGCTTATGAGGGGGCCACGGCTGATGTGGCCGTATGCAAAGCCGACCTCACTCAGGCCGAAATGACCCTTGGTTACACCGCCGTCCAATCTCCGATTGCCGGATACATTTCCGAACGCAACGTTGACATAGGGGCACTTGTAGGACCCGGCGGCCAGTCACTGCTGGCAACCGTGGTCAAAAGCGACACCGTGCGCATCGACTTCAGCATGACATCGCTCGAATACCTGCGTTCCAAGGCACGGAACGTGAACCTGGGGCAACATGATTCCACCAGGACATGGAATCCATATATCACTGTAACTATGGCCGACGGCACAATCTATCCCCACCACGGGCTGGTTGACTTCGCCGACCCGCAGATTGACCCGAAAACAGGCACATTCTCAGTGCGTGCCGAGATGCCGAATCCCGACCACACCCTCCTGCCGGGACAGTTCACACGCGTGAAACTCCTTATGGATGTGCGTGAAAACGCCGTGGTAGTGCCGACCAAGGCCATAGTCATCGAAAAGGGGGGTGCATTCATCTACGTTGTGCGCCGCGACGATGTGGTTGAAAAACGGTTCATCGAAACCGGCCCTGAGACAGGCAACAAAACAATTGTGGAACGAGGTCTGACCCCCGGGGAAATGATTGTGGTAGAAGGTTACCACAAACTCTCCCACGGCATGCGTGTGGATGCCGTGGAGGCTACCGCCACTACTGCCACAGCCACCGGCAACCAGGAGGATTGACCGCCATGCCTATGCCAAGGCCTACAACATTACCAACCCCCTATCAGGCACATAGATGAAAAAAAATTTCTTCCTTGACCATCCTATATTCTCGATTGTAGTATCAATCGTAATCCTGCTGGTAGGGGCAATCGGCCTGATGCTCCTGCCAATCGACCAGTACCCCCAGATTGTGCCGCCGGTGGTAAAAATCACCGCGTCATATCCCGGTGCCGACGCGCAGACCGTAACACAGGCCGTTGCCACCCCGATAGAACAGGAACTCAACGGCACGCCCGGAATGCTCTACATGGAATCGACCAGCTCGAATTCCGGGGCATTCAACGCCACGGTGACATTCGATATATCCACCGACCCCGACCTTGCTGCCGTCGACATCCAGAACCGAATCAAAAAAGCCGAATCGCGCCTGCCGTCGGAAGTAGTGAAAAACGGTCTGTCGGTCGAGAAACAGGCCGCCAGCAAACTGATGACCATAACGCTCCTTTCGTCCGACCCCAAATTCGACGAAATATACCTCTCGAACTACGCCACACTCAACGTTCTCGACATGTTAAGGCGTGTGCCGGGCGTGGGTAGCGTATCGAATGTCGGCAGCCGTTACTATGCCATGCGCATATGGGTGCAACCCGACAAACTGGCCGACCTGGGGCTTACGGTAAAAGACCTCCAGTCGGTGCTGATGGACCAAAACCGCGAATCGGCTGCCGGTGTGATGGGTGATGCCCCTATGGAAGGGGTCGATATTACCTTCCCTATAACCGCACAGGGGCGTTTGTCGTCAGTCGGCGAGTTCGAGCAAATCGTTGTACGTGCCAACCCCGACGGGTCGATAATCCGCCTCAAAGATGTGGCACGCATATCGCTCGAAGCTTCATCCTATTCCACTGAAAGCGGTATCGACGGCCTGAATGCCGCCGTGCTCAACATCAACATGCTTCCCGGTGCCAACGCCATCGACGTGGCCGATGCCGTAAAGCAGACCATGGAGGAAATCAGCCGCAATTTCCCCGAAGGGATATCCTATACCATCCCGTTCGACACCACCACATATATCTCGGCTTCGATTCATCATGTTTACCGCACCCTGTTCGAAGCCCTGTTATTGGTAATCCTCGTGGTCTTCCTGTCGTTACAGAGCTGGCGCGCCACGATTATCCCAATCGTTGCCGTACCCATTTCGCTTATCGGCACTTTCGCCGTGATGATGGCATGCGGCTTCTCGCTCAACATGCTGACATTGCTCGGCCTCATCCTCGCCATAGGCATCGTGGTCGATGACGCGATAGTTGTGGTGGAGAATGTTGACCGTATAATGAAAGAGGAAAACCTCTCACCTTACGAAGCCACCAAAAAGGCTATGGCCAACCTCAGCGGGGCGCTTATTGCCATGTCGCTTGTGTTGTGTGCCGTCTTTGTGCCTGTGAGCTTCCTGGGGGGAATTACCGGCATGCTCTACCGCCAGTTCACAATCACCATCGCCGTATCGGTTATTATCTCGACAATCGTAGCCCTCACCCTCAGCCCCGTGATGTGCTCGCTGGTGCTCAAACCCGGCAGCCACCGCACACGCAACAAGCTGTTCCGAGCCATAAACTACCGCTTGGCCAAAGGCAACCGCTTCTATAGCAAGATAGTGGGACGCACGTTGGTAAACCCGCGCATAATGTTCTCCACATTCGGCATCCTGATGGTGGGTATATTCCTTATGAACAGGCTCGTGCCGCAAAGCTTCATGCCCCAGGAAGACCAGGGATATTTCACCGTGGAACTCGAACTGCCGGAAGGTGCCACGATTGAACGCACACGCGAGGTCACCGACCGGGCTATGGCATTCCTGAAAGACGACCCTGATGTGGAGCATGTGCTCAACGTAACCGGGTCAAGCCCGCGCGTAGGCACCAACCAGGCCCATAGCCAGCTCACAGTGATTTTAAAACCGTGGGAAGAGCGCGGTTCCGACGGGGTAGCCCCGGTAATGGGAAGGATACGCGAAGAAATGTCGAAGTATCCCGAAGCGAAAGTCTACCTTTCCACCCCGGCCATTATCCCCGGCCTCGGCACATCGGGCGGTTTCGAAATGGTTCTTGAAGCTCGCGGGAACGCCACCTACACCGACCTGCAACATGCTGTCGACACCCTGATGCATTACGCATCCAAATGCCCGGAAATCTCCGGCCTGTCGTCGTCGCTGCAAAACGACATACCACAGTTCTATTATGACGTTGACCGCGACAAAGCACGCATGCAGGGTGTGCCCCTATCCGACATATTCGCCACGATGAAGGCATTCACAGGCTCGGTCTACATCAACGACTTCAACATGTTCAACCGAATCTACCGCGTGTATATCCAGGCCGAGGCTCCCTACCGCTCTCACCGCGACAACCTCAACCTCTATTTCGTGCGCAGTGCCGACGGCACCATGATTCCCGTCACCGCGCTCGGAACCACACACTACACCACCGGCGCCGGCACAATCAAACGATTCAACATGTTCTATGCTGCCACCATAACCGGCGAGGCAGCCCACGGCTACAGTTCCGGCCAGGCAATGGATGCCCTGCAGAAAATAGTCAAGGACAGGCTGCCCGAATCCATAGGTGTGGAATGGAGCGGCCTGTCATATCAGGAAAAACATGAAAGCGGGAAAACCGGCCTTGTGCTGACCCTGGCATTCCTGTTCGTATTCCTGTTCCTTGCAGCGCAATATGAAAGCTGGTCGGTGCCGATAGCCGTAATCCTATCCCTGCCTGTGGCCGGAATCGGGGCATACATGGGCATCTGGGTATGCGGCCTGGAAAACAACATCTATTTCCAAATCGGTTTGGTAATGCTTATCGGCCTTGTGGCCAAAAACGCCATCCTGATTGTGGAATTTGCCAAAGCCGAAGTTGAGAAAGGGCGAGCACCGTCGGCAGCAGCCCTGACCGCGATGCGCCTCCGGTTCCGCCCCATAGTAATGACATCACTGGCATTCATCCTCGGCCTTATACCGCTTGTAATAGCCACAGGGCCGGGATCGGCAAGCCGCCAGGGCATAGGCACAGGGGTGTTCTTCGGAATGCTGGTCGCAGTGACTGTGGGAATCGTGTTTGTGCCGCTTTTCTTTGTGGCAATCTACAATCTCAAAGAAAAATACCGCGCCAGGCGCAACAAACCCGCAACGAAAATCCCATCTGACAATGAAAGCAATTAATCTCGCCATACTGCTTATTGCCTCCCTTCTTGCCGGAGGGTGCTCGGCCGTGCGCCAGTGCAAGGCACCGCAACTCGACCTCCCGGCAACACTCGCCGGAAACTCAACCGACACAACTACCCTCGCTGACATCGAATGGTGGAAGTTTTACGGCGACAGCGCCCTTTGCCGTTTAATCCAACGCACGCTCGAAAATAACCGCGACTTACAGGCGGCGGCGGCACGCATCGAGCAGGCTCGCCAAGCCTATCGCGTCGACAAAGCCGACCTTTTCCCCACTTTGAACGGCTCCGTGGTCGCCAACCGTGAGACAAACGACTATTACGGCGAAAAATTCGTCGGCGACGCACAACATGACCTAAAGGCATCCCTGAACTGGGAAATAGACCTTTGGGGGAAGTTCCGATGGGGCAAACGAAAAGGTGAAGCCCTGTGGAAAGCTTCGGTGGAGGACGAACGCGCCCTCCGCATGAGCCTTATTGCCGAGGTTGCCTCCGCATATTTCAACCTTGTGGCTCTTGACAACGAGCTTGCAATAGTGCGTCGCACTCTTGTAAACCGCCAGGAAGGTGTGGCAAAGGCAAAACTCCGTTTCGAAGGGGGTCTGACCTCCGAACTCGTCTATCAACAGACCCAGGTCGAATATGCCTCTACAGCTACACTTATCCCTAATCTTGAAAGCCGCATAAAGGTGACTGAAAACACCATCAGCCTCCTTATGGGGGAATTTCCCGACGAACTCATAGAGCGCAACGCCATCGAGGCCGAAATGATGCCGTCAGAACGCCTTCCCCTCGGGCTGCCGTCGCAGTTGTTGGAACGACGTCCCGACCTGCGGAGTGCCGAACTCAACCTCAAGGCTGCAATGGCCGGGGTCGGGGTGGCATATGCCGACCGGTTTCCAAAGCTCACGTTCAATCTGCAAGGTGGATGGGAGAACAACGAACTTGCCGATTTCTTCAAATCCCCCTTCTCATATATAGCAGGCAGCCTCGTCGGCCCGATTTTCGATTTCGGTCGTAAACAGGGCAAATACCGCGAAGCCATCGCAGCCTATGAGCAATCACGCCTCAAATATGAGCAGCAGGTGCTTACCGCATTCAAGGAAGTTGACGACGCCGTAGTGACATACCGCAAGCTCCGCCAGGCAACGTCGCTGAAAACCCACTCGCGCAACGCCGCTAAAAAATATGTCGATCTCGCCCAGCTGCAATACCGTGCGGGGAGCATCAACTACATCGAGGTGCTCGACGCACAGCGACGCCACTTCGATGCACAACTAAGCCTCAGCAACGCCCTCCGCGACGAAAACCTGGCGCTTGTGCAGCTCTACAAGGCTCTCGGAGGAGGCTGGCAATAACAGGTCTTTGGTCATCACCATCATTACGCAACTACGGCTCATCATTTAAACCGGTTGCCAAATCCATTCCAATACAAACACAGAACCGGCGATGTGTCACTGGACACACCGCCGGTTCTGTGTTTGTATTATGTCAGGCTATGCCATAACGATATATCCGTTATGGACGGACTTCATAAGCCGGGATATCCTTCAGGCTCATGTTGAATCGGAGAGCGGAATACGGAGGGATGCTTCCTGTAGCCGAAGAGCCGTAGCCAAGGGAATATGGGATTACAATCTGCACCGTATCACCTACATGCATACTCATCAAGGCAATCTGCCAACCCTCTACCAACCCTGAAACACGTGCGTTGAAAAGGGCGTCGACCTGCTTATATGACGAATCAACAGGAACATCGTTATACAGGTGACCGATATAGCATGTGCTGACCGTGCTTGTAAGCAACGGCACCAGGTTTCCGGCCGTTTCCGAGCGGTCGTTAAACCAATGCATCAGGATATATTCGTCAGGCGACCACACCGGGGCAACCTTTTCATAGAACAGCCTGCCATCCTTGTCGAGCTTCGTTTCCTGCTGGGCAAACCATGTGCGGTTGGCTTCGCGCCATTCGCGATATGTCTCCCAAGTGTTTTCGTCGTCATCCTTTTTGCACGACATCAGCGATGCGACAGCAATGATTCCGACTATATAAAAAAGCTTTTTCACTTATTTCGCACTGTAAATTGTAACGACACGTCTGTCTTAAAACTCAACTTTGGGAGCACGTTGCGCACCCTCTTCGGCCTTGAACATCTCCTTGCTGTCGAATCCGAACAGCGCGGCGAAAATCCTGCCGGGGAAACGGAGCACCTTCTTGTTATAAATCTCCACAGCCTCGTTATAGCGCATACGCTCGGTGGTCACACGGTTTTCCGTGCCTTCCAACTGAGCCTGGAGGTTCAGGAAGTTTTCATTGGCCTTGAGGTCGGGATAAGCCTCACGAACGGCATTCACATAGATGTCGAGCGCGCCTTTGAGGCGGCTTTGGGCTTCCTGATAGGCAGCCACATTAGCCTGTGCCTGCTCAGGGGTAATAGCCTGTGCCTCGTCATAAGCCTTTGTCAACCCGGCACGCGCATTGGTAACATTTTCAAGCGTGGTGCTTTCATGTGCGGCATATCCTTTCACCGTGTTGACCAGGTTGGGGATAAGGTCGGCACGACGCTGATACTGGTTTTCAACCTGTCCCCATGCTTTCTGCACCGACTGGTCTGCATCGACCATCCCGTTATAGGAGGAGCATCCCCCGGCAAACAGGAACAAGGCACACACAGCGACAACGATTCCGATTATAGTTCCTTTTTTCATAATTTCTCTGTTTTTACTACTGGTTAATATTATCAACCGAGCTTGCGGAGCAGACTGTTAAGGCTCACACGGTCATGTATAAGAGCGTGAAGTTCCGATACATTTACACGTTTCTGGGCCATCGAGTCGCGTTCGCGCAACGTCACGGTGTTATCCTCGAGCGTCTGATGGTCAACAGTGATGCAGAAAGGTGTGCCGATGGCGTCCTGGCGGCGATAGCGTTTGCCAATCGAATCTTTCTCCTCATAGTGGGTGTTGAAATCAAACTTGAGGTCATTGACGATTTCACGGGCCTTTTCAGGCAGGCCGTCCTTGCGCACAAGCGGCATGACCGCGCATTTAACCGGCGCAAGGGCTTCCGGAAGATGAAGCACCACACGGCTTTCACCGCCTTCGAGAGCCTGCTCCTCATAGGCAGAGCAAAGCACGCTCAGGAACATACGGTCAACTCCGATTGATGTCTCTATAACGTAGGGGGTATAGCTTTCGTTTAGTTCGGGGTCGAAATACTGGATTTTCTTACCTGAGAACTTTTCATGCTGCGAAAGGTCGAAATCGGTGCGCGAGTGGATACCCTCTACCTCCTTGAAACCGAAAGGCATCTGGAACTCGATGTCGGTAGCGGCATTGGCATAATGAGCGAGCTTCTCATGGTCGTGGTAACGATACTTTTCATCGCCCAGCCCCAGAGCCTTGTGCCATTTCAGGCGGGTCTCCTTCCATTTCTTGAACCATTCAAGTTCCGATCCGGGACGCACGAAGAACTGCATTTCCATCTGCTCGAACTCACGCATACGGAAAATAAACTGACGCGCCACAATCTCGTTGCGGAAAGCCTTGCCGATCTGGGCGATACCGAAGGGGATGCGCATGCGGCCGGTTTTCTGCACGTTGAGGTAGTTGACAAATATACCCTGTGCCGTTTCGGGACGGAGATATACATTCATCGCACCGTCAGCAGTAGAACCCATCTCGGTTTTGAACATAAGGTTGAACTGGCGCACATCAGTCCAGTTCTTGGTGCCGCTGATGGGATCCACGATTTCCTCGTCGATGATAATCTGACGCAGCTCGTCAAGATTGTTATCATTCATCGCATCGGCGAAACGCTGGTGAAGGGCGTCGCGTTTCGCTTTATGCTCCATCACGCGGGGATTGGTCTCGCGGAACAACGCTTCGTCGAAATTCTCGCCAAAACGTTTGCGGGCCTTTGCCACCTCCTTCTCTATTTTATCTTCTATTTTGGCTATCTGCTCTTCAATAAGCACATCTGCACGGTAACGCTTCTTCGAGTCGCGGTTATCAATCAACGGGTCGTTAAATGCGTCAACATGGCCTGATGCCTTCCAGATTGTGGGATGCATGAATATCGCGGAGTCAATCCCCACGATGTTCTCATGCAGCAGGGTCATCGACTCCCACCAATAGCGTTTGATATTGTTCTTAAGCTCCACCCCGTTCTGGCCGTAATCGTAAACAGCCGACAGCCCGTCGTAGATTTCGCTCGATTGGAACACAAACCCATACTCCTTGGCATGGGAAACTATCTTTTTAAACACATCTTCCTGTTGTGCCATTGCCTTGCTTGTATCTTATAGAAATTGTTGTTAGAACCAGGCGACACGTGCCCACAGCAACATATGCAGCTGTCCGCACTCGCCGAAACGGTTGATAATGAATATGCAAATTTACAATTTTTTCTCCAATTCCCCCAAACCCGGCCCCGTTTTTCTCAATCACTTAATGCCCTTGCGGAGAGCCGACGCTATGGAGCGGAGGTCGAGGTCGGAGATGCCTGAAGGCAGTTTCTCCCGCAGTTCCATAAAACCGGCATCGGTGCCAACTATATCAAGAACCGATTTCACCGCGTTGACCACAACGGGCGTGAAAAGGTCGTCCAGGCTTATGTCGCCTGTTTCAACATGTTGCATCAAGTGTCCTGTGATGGTCGACACTACCAGCCCGCGTGCAGTGGCAATTTCCTCACGCGTCATCCCTTTCTGCATCATCTCGAAGCTCACCTGGTGGCTTACCGGCTTTTTCTCGCGTGGTTGCCGCGTTGCCGAAACCGGCATACCACCCGGTTTCCCTGCTGAGGAACGGTCGAGCCTCCCCCCTTTGGCAACCCGTTTCAACGAACTTTCACGACCGGCATCAAGCGATGCCACCTGCTTAAACCGCAGGTAGGACGACATGGAGAACCCTTCCTCGGCAATACGCCCTAGAAGGAGCACATGCATATCCAGTTTCTGACGCAGGTCGGCCACAGTATCCTTGACCCTCTGCGAAGCTTTCTTATTGTCGGTGCGCACTTTGGCAGCGCTGCGTAGCGAATCTCCGAAAACCCGCACAAGCTCGCTTTTGAAATAGACCGCACTCTTCCCTACCCTCTCCATGAGAGCTTCCGATTTCAACTCATCATAAGGCAGATTGCTGAGACGCGCAATCCATTTGTCGGCAACCTCTACAATCTTCTCTCGCAGCTCGATGCCGATCTGCTGCTGACGCTCGGTTTCCTTCGGAAAGGAATGACGGAACGTCTGTGCAAGCTGCCTGGTAAGCGATTCCTGCAATATGGCCAATTCGCCAAACCCGAAAAGGTCAAGCAGCAAGTGACGGAAATACTCCTGCTTTATTGCCGGAAGACGCTCATTGCTCAATGCGGCCTCCTCTTCCTGACGGGCGATGTATCCGTCTACCTGCGGGTCGCTGCCTACCATCCCCCCGGCGATATCGGTTGCCAGCACTATCCCTTCCAACGTACGGCACCGGCTAAGGGCCACATAAACCTGCCCCGGGGCAAATGATGCCCCCGCGTCGATGATAACCTTGTCGAAAGTCAGACCCTGGCTTTTATGTATAGTGATAGCCCATGCCAGCCTGAGCGGAATCTGCGTGAAAGTGCCCTGCACTTCGGTCTCGACCTTGTTGGTCTGGTCATTGACAGTGTAGCGTGCATTTTCCCACACTTGCGGAGTGACCTCTATAGGCTCCTGCTCGCCGGGGCAAAGCACCTTTACGCATCCTGCATCGGCATAGACCACATGGCCTATCTTACCGTTATAGTACCTCTTTTCAGGCGTAGGGTCATTCTTGACAAACATCACCTGCGCACCGATTTTCAACTCCAACCGTTCGGCTGTGGGGAAGGAGTATTCCGGGAATGTCCCTTTAACCAGCGCCTTATAGTGGGACACAGGCTGCTTTATGCGTGCCAGTTCCCCGAAATTATAACCGTCAGCCAAATGGTTATGGGTTGTCAGCCGTATAAACCCGCTATCAGGCGCCGGGCGGAAACCGGGGTTCAGACGCGAAGCCAGCAAATCATAATCAGCCCGGCAGAGGCTGTTGGAACGCACATTGTTAAGGAGGTCGAGGAACTGCGGATGCTGCTGACGGTAGACCTTTGTCAACTCGATGGTCACATACGGAATCCGCGCCAACGCAGTGCTCCCGAAAAAATACGGGGTGGAATAGTGCCCGCGCAGCAATGCTTCGTCCTGAGGCGTGACAACCGGTGCGAGCTGTTGCAAATCACCGATCATCAGAAGCTGAACCCCTCCGAACGGACGGGCATTACGCCTGTATTTCCGCAATGCGTTGTCGATAGCGTCCAAAAGGTCGGAGCGCACCATTGAGATTTCATCAATCACCAACAGGTCGAGCGCCCTGATAATCCTCAGTTTGTCCTTTGAGAAATTGAATTTGTCACGATACTCCGAACCCGGCACATAGGGCGACAGCGGCAGCTGGAAGAATGAGTGAATGGTAACACCGCCTGCATTGATTGCCGCAACACCCGTAGGGGCTACCACAACCATTGTCTTTGCACTCTTCGTCCGCAAGGTTCGCAGGAAGGTGGTCTTCCCTGTTCCAGCCTTGCCTGTAAGGAAAATGCTTACACCTGTATGCTCGGCATATTCCCATGCCAGCTCCAACTCCCTGTTGTGGTCAGTGTTACGATTGTTATCCATCCTGATTTATTAAAGAAGCGCTTCCCCAAAAGCAATGCTTCCGGGAAGCGCGTAAAAATTATCTGCCTGGCAATTGCGTGTATATGCCAACATCATGGCCGGACCTCCGGCCAGCTGGCAAGAAGGTTACTGGTCAAAGGTCATCTCATCGAATCCGGCAATATCGAACTCGTCGTCATTGTAGGAATCCGACCCGTAGAACTCCTCGTCCATATCCTCGTTAACCGCGGCTGCCTTTGCCTTGGCATCGGTCTGGGCTTCAAACTCCGCAAGGTCGACATTTTGCGAAGGTGCCTTCCCCAACGACAACGAACAAACAGGATCCTTGAGATTCTTCCCCGGGATGAGTTCTTTCATCTCCATGAAGAACGACCTGTCGGTCATATAGTCAAAGGTAAACATGATGCGCTGCCCTTCATCATCAATCATGTCCGACAGCACCGTATCCTCCATCAGGTACACATCCTGGGCAGAATCCGTGCCCATATCCTCCATGGTCACCTCTTTCTCTTTTTCCCAGTTACCCGAACAGATGAAAAACGACGACATCTGGTTTTTGTCATAGTCAACGCTGTCGCAGATAGCGTTCTTAAGATCCAAAAAAGTGGCGTCGGCATCGATTTTGATTTCACGTTTGAAGTTATCCACTTCATCCGACACTATGCGAAAATTGAATATCATGACAAATTTGTTCTTTCTTTTTATCTGTTGCTATAGTTTCCTTCCTGTAGATGCCGCATCCCGACAAAGTTGGCAGGCCGCATCGTTCAACGTCACAAAGGTATAAATTTATAATAACACCCCGCAAATTTTTCCCCCCATTTTTCGCATCGGCATCGTTGCGTGAGCAGGCAACCGGGATGTTCGATGCAGAGTGTATATATGCAATCAAAACGCAAGCCCGGTTCGCAAAATGCGAACCGGGCTTGACAGGTATGACTGTATATCCGTTTAAGCCTTACCGGTCGAAACGGGAAGCGCACGGCTGAATACCTCGCGGAATGACACGAGGGTTTCGGTGCGGAGCAGCCCCAGCGGCTGCAAACGTTCGTGGATAAGATGCAGAAGATGCTCGTTGTCGCGGGCATAGATTTTAACAAGCATGTCATACTGCCCGGTGGTGAAGTGGCATTCAACCACTTCGGGAACCTCCTTGAGCTGCTCAACCACTTCGTTGAAATGTTCAGGCTCCTTAAGGAAAATGCCCACGAAAGCACAAGTGTCATAACCCAGGGTGGTCGGCTTGATTAAAGCACGGGAACCTTCCAGGATATTCGTAGCTTGTAGTTTTGCGATGCGCTGATGAATGGCAGCCCCGGAAACACCGCACTCGCGGGCGATTTCAAGGAAAGGCTTGCGGCCATTGTCAACAAGCATCTGAAGAATCTTGGTGTCAAGATTGTCAATGTGTAAGCGTGACATACTTTTACTTTTGATTAGTTTAATATTCCCTATTTTGATTACCGGCCTGTAAAGTTCCTCATGGTTCAGAAGCAACCCGACCCGGCCTTAATGCCTGACAATTCCCTGCTTTCGATTTTAGTCACGGCAATCGAACCGACAACCCGACATAAATGTTATTCAAGAAATTCCCACCAAAGGTTTCATTATTTATGAATGGAACCTGTTGCTTCCGACAAAGTTAGAATAAAAAAATTAAATTACGAAATTTATTTACCTCACATTTCGGCATTACAATCATATAGGATGGTATGCCGAATGGCATTTTTTTGTTAATTTTGTAGCCAAATATTTATTCAGATTATATACGCATGTATATGCAGGGAAAAACCTCTGCACGCATACAATCCTATCTGACAACCATTTGCATACCGACAGCCTTACATAAGGACGAACAGCCGCACAACGCAGGTATGCATTTTTAAAGCGCTCGGACGCGGTTTTATAACAAAACTATGTTTTACAACACATTTCATAAATAATCGTTGTTGTAAAGCCAAAACGTTGCAAAACCATGACAAAAAATATTGTTTGCCACATTACTTCCCTGATCAACCCGTCACGCCATATCGTGACGACCGTAATGGCAGCAGCCATCCTGGCAGCCTCGTCGTCGTGCAGCCGCACAGCGGCCTACCAGGCAGAAGAATCTGCCGACATCGCCTCCATCACCGTAAGCATCCCTCCATTGGAATATTTTGCCAAATCCATCGGGGGCGACAGTGTGGATGTCACCACCCTGCTGCCAGCCGGAGCCGACCCCGAGACATTCGAGCCGGGCGTAAACGTTATGCGGGCGCTATCAGGCGCAGGCGCCATTGCGACCACCGGCACATTACGTTTCGAAGAATCAGTGCTCACAAACCTGCAAGCCAACAACCCGGACTTGAAAATATTCGACATGTCTGACGGCATACCCCTTATATTCGGCACACACCAACACGCCTCTCATGGGGAAGAAAACCACAACCATGATGACGGTGAGGCCGACCCGCACATATGGTCATCCGTAAAAAACGCCCGCATCATTGCCGACAACATGCTGAAAGCCCTGTCAGAAACCGCCCCGCAACACACCGGGTATTACACACGCCGCCACAACGCGCTGATACAACATCTCGACTCGCTCGACCATGCCTATTCAGCCAAAATCCATAACGCCGACGGCAACGCATTCCTCATATGGCATCCGTCGCTGAGTTATTTCGCACGCGATTACGGGCTGCACCAGATAGCCTTCAATGTGGAAAACAAAGAAACATCCCCGCTGCAACTAAGAAAAAGCCTGCAACAAGCATCGGGAAATGCCCCGCTTGCGTTCTTCATCCCCGAAGGCACCGACCAACGCCGCACAGCAACAATCGCTGCCGAAGCAGGGCTGACACCTGTGCCGGTCAACCTCATGTCGGCCGACTGGGAAGAACCATTAGGCAAAGTAGCCGATGCCCTCTCCAAAAAACCGCACAACTAACCACTTTCAGACGTAAACGAAACCAATCCCCCTCCGATGTCACCTATAATCCAGCTCTCAGGCATCAATATGCTCAGGGAGAACAAAGCAATCCTGTCGGACGTGTCACTGACAATAAACCGTGGCGACTTCATCGCTGTCACAGGCCCTAACGGCGGGGGTAAAACCACCCTGCTCCGCATAATCCTGCGACTGCTTGACCCGACATCAGGAACGGTGACATACCTGCGCGACGGTCACCCCTGCCAAAGGCTCCATATCGGCTACCTGCCGCAAAAAAACATGATTGATTCCCGTTTCCCTATATCGGTCAAAGAGGTGATCTCATCAGGATTACTTGGCAACGGCAACAACACCTCTGGCAAACAGCCCCATGATGTGGAGGAGGTAATAAAACTGGTAGAACTGCAAGCACATGCATCCGCACCCATCGGCACCCTTTCAGGAGGGCAGCTTCAACGCACCCTGCTGGGGCGTGCTCTGATTTCACGCCCAGAAATACTGATTCTCGACGAACCTCTAAGCTACATCGACAAGCACTTCGAGGAACACATCTACCGCATCATCTCCGACATAGCACCACACACCACCATCATCCTCGTAAGCCATGAGATGAGCGTGATTTCAACCATGGCCAACCGCCATATCATCGTCGACCACACGCTCCACGAATGCATAGCCCACCGGCATTTCGTCCCCACCGATTGCCGATAATCCCGTCATAAGCCGTACACAACTGATTTACAGCGAGACATCACCTTCACCTTTTCTTAATCGGGCTGCCGAGGCCGTCTCACACGTATCTTACACATATAATGTTTTATGTGTCTCACCTGCATCACGCCCCTTATGGGGAGTATTAACTTCTTTTAACTCGATAAAACTAACCAATTAGTTGCAACCCTAATAAATTAGTTATACCTTTGCCATGCGAACTAATTCATTAGTTATATGAAGGCAGGAAGAAAACGACAGGTACTTACCGAAAAAGAATCCGTAATAATGCACATGCTATGGGAACACGGCCCCATGTTTGTGCGTGAAATGGTAGAGCTATATCCCGAACCAAAGCCGCATTTCAACACGGTTGCAACCATAGTCCGCATCCTTGAGGAAAAAGGTTATGTGGCTCACGAGGTGTTAGGCGGTTCGCACCGTTTCCATGCGGTTGCCAGGAAGAACGATTTCCGCGACCGCTCGTTAGCCGCAATTATCCGCGATTATTTCGACAACTCATATAAAAGCGCGGTGTCGGCTCTTGCCGAGGAGGAGAAGATATCGGTTGAGGAACTGCGCGAAATAATCGACCTCATCGAAGGGAAAAACGCCGCGAAATAGCCTTCCCCCGAAAAACGCTATCACCGGCACATCGCAGAAATCAACACATTCCTCACAACACACTTCCACAAATCAAAATGGGAACCATTTTCGCATATTCACTCACCTCGGCACTGCTGCTGGCAACCATGTATCTGGTGTTCAAATGGATGCTTGCAGGTGAGAACCAGCATCGCTACAACCGGGCAATCCTATGGCTTATCTACACACTCTCGCTCACATTGCCCGCGCTGATACCCGCACTGAAGCATCTCACCGAAACCACCTCTCACCAGACCGGCATCGCCGGCATGGAGCAAGCAATCGAAATCGGCATGCCATCGGCAAGCATCGCTGAAGCGGAGCCTCTGCTGCTGCCACGCATCCTCCTTGCCATCTATATCGCCGGTGCTGCGGCCGCCGCGGTCTATACGGTGTTTGTGGCGATAAAACTGCATGCCACAATTTCAAAAGGAGAAAAAATGCCTCACGGACGCTATACTCTCGCAATCACTCCCGACACACGCATTGCCCCGTTCAGCTGGTGCTGCTACATTGTGATGAGCCGCAGCGATTTCGAAACCTCAGGCGAAGTCATCACCCTTCATGAAACGAGGCACCTCGACGCACGCCATTGGGTTGACCTGCTGCTGGCACAGCTGGTGGCGATATTCCAATGGTATAATCCGGCGGCATGGCTCATGCGCGAAGAATTGAAGACCGTTCACGAATTCCAGGCCGACGAGGCCGTGATCCGCTCCGGAACCGACCCTCGGCAATACCAAATGCTCCTGATAAAAAAGGCCGTTGGCGCGAGATTCCCGTCACTCGCCAACAGCCTGAACCATAGCAAACTTAAAAAACGTATCACTATGATGTACAAATCAAAATCCTCGACTGCCCGGCGCTTCCGCGCTCTGGCACTCCTTCCCGCAGGCGCACTGGCCCTGCTGGCAACCAACATTCCCGCCGTGGCTTCAATCCTTTCCGAAGCATCAGCGGCAGAAGTGACAGTCTCTACCGGCAAAGTTACGGAGATTAAGGCAGAAACACAAATCACGGCAACCCCGCTCAAAGGCTCCGTGATAAAAGTGAGCGACAAATCAGACAACAACTCCTCGGGCACAACAATTGTGACACTATCCAGCAACGGGCGCCAATCCGACCTGTCGGATGTAGACGTTTACGTAAATGGAGAAAAACAGCCCACAGAGAAACTATCGGAAATCAATCCCGACAAAATCAAGTCGATCGACATCAAGAAGGGCGATAAAGACAAATCCACCGTCTACATCACGATGAACTCCGATAAAGCCTCGCAGACCACAACGCGGTCAACATCCATAACGGTGAAGAATGACGAACCTGAGAAAAAGAGCGAAAAAGTAGCAACCGCAGTTGAACAGATGCCACAATATCCCGGCGGCGACAGAGCCTTGATGGAATTCGTGGCCAAAAACGTGAAATATCCCGAAGCTGCCATGAAAGCCGGCAAAGAGGGTAAAGTTATAGTCAGGTTCACGGTGCAGGCGGATGGCAAAGTTGCCGATGCCAACGTTATTCGCAGCATAAGCCCCGAACTCGATGCCGAGGCCGTGCGCGTTGTGAGCACCTTCCCGGCATTCACTCCGGGCACAGTCGACGGGAAACCTGTAGCGTGCCACTATGTGATACCTATCAGCTTCAAACTCTCAAAAGACGACGCTGCCAAAACCGCTGCACCCGAGGCCGCGAAATAACACTTCCACAGCAATCATCACTACCGCCAGAGTTAGATCAGACCAAGGCCCTGTGTCGAACCGTGACACAGGGCCTTGTATTGTTCCCGATGCAGAACAGAGGCTCAAAACGCACAGCCTATGCCTATTGCCGCATAGGCCAGATCGTAGTTCAGATGCCGCATCCCGTCAATCTCAACCGGCTTGAGAGGCATGAATATGCCCCTGAGCACCACATGCGAGGAAAATTTACGCGAATGTGCCAAAGTCAACCCGATACCTACCGACCCGTAAAAACCGGCCTGGCGCTTGTATTCCAACATCGAATTAAACGAAACGCCACCTTTAACCTCAAGAAAGCACAGACGCCTATAGGGCGAAAAGGACGTACGCACCATCGCATACACCGGGTAACACCTGGATGAATTATCCATCATCGACATAATCGAGGCACCGACACCGGCAAACCTCACCCAGCGGCCTTTATAACCGAACACACCGCCAAGCTCGAACATTGTCATGTTGTGGGCCGTGAGGTCTACACCGCTGCCTAGGTCTACACCCCAGGTGAAATGCCCCATCGACCCCTTTTCGGTGAAGGAATCATATTGCAGATGCCGGGGTAATCCGGGTGCAGTTGGAACTTTGGCTGCAACCGAATCTGAGGCAGCCGGGGTCACGGCAGCCACATCGGGCGAAAGCAACACCGTCAACACAGCCAAAACCGTAATCATGCATAAACGCCATGCGGACAACACAGGTTTACAGAATAATGAGGCGGAGTTCATAAAAATCGTTATCAAGCGTGATGAATCAACAAACAGGATGCCGGTAAGTGCATCATGATTTCTGCAACTCCAGGCAAGCCCAGTTATCCCCTTTTACAGTATGTCCTTTTTCTGAAAGGCCGAGCGTGGAGGCAACCTCCATAATCACAGGTATATCGTCCTCATAAAACCCGCTCAGAAGCATAGTGCCCCCGGCACGCAGGGCGGAAGAATAAGCCGGAAGGTCGGCGGTTATGATATTGCGGTTTATATTGGCGATAAACAAGCCGGCAGCAGGAACCCCGGCTAGAAGCGACGCATTGCCAAGACGGACATCGATTTCGGGATGGTTATTGAGCTTTACGTTTTCGCGTGCGTTTATTTCAGCAGCAGGGTCGATTTCGATAGCCGTAACAGGCGATGCCCCGCGCATAGCGGCCAAAATGGCAAGAATCCCGGTACCAGTCCCCATATCTATAACGCTTTCCCCCTTCAAATCCATAGCCAGCAAACGCTCGATAATAAGCGATGTCGTGGCGTGATGCCCGGTGCCGAACGCCATCTTGGGGTCAATTACTATATCATAGGTGCATACGGGGATATCGGTATGGAACGAGCTGTGAATTACACACTCCTTCCCAACCACTATCGGCTTGAAGTAATTCTTTTCCCACTCGCGGTTCCAATCCTGCCCTTCCACTGTCTGCATGGAACATGTAATCATGAATCCCTCCAAAGGGAATTCGGCAATCACCGCTTTCAACGCCTCGTCATCAAAAGCATCTTTACGCACGAAGGCTGTTACACCATGCCCGTCGGGTTCGAAGCTTTCATAGCCTATATCGCAAAGCAACGACGCCATGATATCGGTAGCTGTTTCCATATCGACAACGCATCCGGTTTCCGGCACCGCCCCGACGGAACGGGTGAAATCAAGGCGGGTTTCTATATAATCATTCATAACATGTGAATTTTCAAGATTCACAAAATTACAAAAAAAACCGCAGATAGGAACATCTGTGCCTTATCCGTCCCACCCAATGCCTGCGTGGCCGCATGCACAGGCTACCTGCGTCGCGAAAAACGGCGGAAGAATCCCGACACCCTGCGTGTTATGCCATAGGCCAGCATGGCGATGTCGAGATATTTTATAAAGCTGTCGAATCCATGGATATAGCTGGAAATCGTGTTAGCCTCACTCTTTTTCTGTGGCGAGACCATCAGCATCAGCCTATCCTTGGCCGAAGCTATTTTAAGCTCGTTGACCACCCTGCGCAACTTAAGTTCTTCAAGTGTATAACCTTTGAAACGAGCCTCGTGCATGCGTCGTCTGCCCCCCTTTTTACGTTTGCGGTTATCCCTGCCTACGGCACATGCGGCAACACTGCAATCATCACCCGGCACATCAAAGGCCGGTACAGCACCGGCCAAAGCCTCATGCGAATGCCGTGTGACAACAGTGGTGAGATTTTCCCCCTCGTATATGTCTTGTTGATTTTTCATAACCTGGCGTTTCATTTTGCGTCATCTTTGTCATCATCGTCATCTTTGCCGTCACTTGCCGTATCAAAAACAAGCCGGCTGACAAACCTTGCAATAGGATTCACTATGATATGCTTCCTGAAGGCAATCACCAGCACAACCAACAGCAGGAAAAAACCGCCGAGAATGGCATAACTGGCCCATGCCGGGAGAACCAACGCCAACAATTCTATGCACGCCCCGGAAAGGAACGCCAACATAAAGATGCCGAACACCAGCGCCACTAAAAGAAGCACGGCGGCCGACATGACCACGGTCAGTTTCTCGGCGGCGGTAAGCTTTACATTCTCTATGTAAAGTGAAATCAGCCGCTTTGTCAGGTCGGCCAACGTATGGATTGTTTGTGGAATTTTCCTTGAGGCTTTCATGAGGCTTTCAAACAGAAAAAACAGTTGTAAAAACGTGAATAAACCGAGGGGGGAGCCGGACTACATTACTGACGGCCGGTCTCCCCTCCGGATTCATTTAGGAAAGGCTCTGCCCATGGCAGGCCGCCCTCCTTCGTTAAAGCGCCAAGCGCCGATAAATTATGACTTTTGGATTTCGGCAGCAATTTCGTCAACGATATCCTCAAATTCCTCTTCCTTCGAGCATTTGCAAACGCCGTATTTCTTAAGAAGATGCTTGATTTGTCCACGAAGATCCTCACCCTTTTCGGGAGCGAAAAGAAGGGATGCACCGGCACCCACGATGGCACCGCCTAAAAAAGCATATAATAAATTAAGACCTCTCATAATCGTATAGTTTAATGGATTTCAGAAATCAGATTTCATATTATTTTTGGATTTCCTCCTTCAACTCGTTTACAAGCCTGTCGAGCTTGTTTTTCTTCAAATTGATTCCCTTGGATTCAAGATAAGCCGCGATTTCGTCACGAAGGTCTTCACCTTTTTTAGGAGCGAAAAGCAAACCGAGCGATGCGCCTACCAAAGCGCCGCCCACTACTGCGAATACAATGTCTAGATTTCTCATAACCGTATTTTGTTATTACGTTAAAAAATTGTTGTTACGTTAAAAATGTCTTTGCTACTATAACAACATTGCCGCGTTTAAGGTTGACCGATGCCGGTGGTTATTTAACAGCATCCCTTCATGTGCCTGTAAGCAAAGCCCCGAAATCAAACGTTCTATATCATAGAAAATGATTATCTTTGTACTAAACAAATTTAAGCAAACGCGGAGAATCTCACAATGAAAAAAGGCACAAAAGCCACAGGTACTGCAATCGAAACCATCCACGGGACGGCAACATCAGCCGACAACATAATCATCAAGGGCGCAAGGGTGAACAATCTGAAGAATATCGACCTTACAATCCCTCGCGGCAAACTGATTGTGATTACCGGCCTGTCGGGTTCCGGGAAGTCATCGTTAGCCTTCGACACCATCTATGCCGAAGGGCAACGCCGCTATGTCGAAAGCCTGTCGGCCTATGCCCGGCAGTTTCTCGGAAAAATGCATAAGCCGGAAGCTGACTACATAAAGGGGCTGCCACCGGCTATCGCCATCGAGCAGAAGGTAAACACGCGCAACCCGCGTAGCACCGTAGGCACTTCAACCGAAATCTACGATTACCTGCGGCTTCTTTTCGCCCGTGCCGGGCACACATTCTCGCCCGTCAGCGGATGCGAGGTGCGCCGCCATTCGGTGACCGACGTTGTCGACACCGCCCTCTCATACCCCGAAGGGACACGCATCGCCGTAGTGGCACCGCTTACAGTGCCTCAGGGCCGGACTTTCGCCACACATCTCGAAATTCTACGCAAGGGTGGGTATTCACGCCTTTTCCGCGACGGCGCATTCATCGATTTTTCCGATATTACCGACACCACAAACCCGATTGACGTCAACCCCGGTTACGAGCTGCTGATCGACCGGCTTGCCGTAAGCACCGATGCCGACGAGAAATCGCGGCTTGCCGATTCGGTTCAGACGGCATTTTTCGAAGGTGCCGACAGCTGCGTCCTTGTAGCCTGGGGTGCTGACGGGATTCACAGGCATGAGTTTTCAACCCGCTTCGAAGCCGACGGCATAACATTCATGCAGCCATCCGACCTGCTTTTCAATTTCAACAACCCGTTCGGGGCATGTCCCCGCTGCGAGGGCTTCGGCCGATGCATCGGTATCGACGAAAGGCTGGTCATCCCCAACCCCGCCCTTTCTGTCTATGATAACGCCGTGGCATGCTGGCGCGGGGAAAAAATGGGGGAATGGAAACAGGCATTTATACACATGGCCGCCCAAACCGGCTTTCCCATACACCGCCCCTACTGCGACCTGACGCAAAAAGAAAAGGACATATTGTGGCATGGCGCCAAAGGCTTCGAAGGGATCGACGGGTTCTTCCGCATGGTCGAGCAGAACCAGTACAAGGTGCAGTACCGCGTGATGCTTGCCCGTTACCGGGGCAAAACCATATGTCCCGAATGCCACGGCAACCGCCTGCGGCACGAGGCTTCATATGTAAAAGTCGGTGGCATGACCATTTCCGATTTGGTGAAGATGCCGGTTTCCGACCTTGTAAAATGGTTCGACAGCCTCAGGCTTACACCCCACGACGAGGCCGTGGCCAAACGCCTGCTTGCCGAAATCAAATCGCGCCTGGACTTCCTGGTCGATGTCGGGCTTGAATATCTTACCCTCGACCGCCTGTCGTCAACACTCTCAGGCGGTGAATCGCAACGAATAAACCTTGCCACATCGCTCGGCTCATCACTGATAGGGTCGCTATATATACTCGACGAACCGAGCATCGGGCTTCATTCACGCGACACACAGAAACTTATCGGCGTGCTGCGCCACCTGCAGGAAATCGGCAACACCGTTGTCGTGGTCGAACATGACGAGGAAATTATGGAAGCTGCCGACTGGATTATCGACGTAGGGCCAAAAGCCGGACGGCTCGGCGGTGAAATCGTCTATACCGGCCCTCTTGCCGACATAGACAACGCAACCGACAGTTATACTGCAAAGTATCTTTCCGGGGAACTCGCGATTCCGGTGCCGTCAAAACGACGCAAATGGAGCAGCTACATCGAAGTGAAAGGAACACGCGAACACAACCTCAAAAACATCGATGTGAAATTCCCGCTGGGTGTGCTGACCGTGGTGACCGGAGTAAGCGGCTCCGGGAAATCCACCCTTGTGCGCGACATCCTTTACCGTGCCATTCTGCGGGAACTCGGTGAGGCATCCGATGCCCCGGGAGCTTTCAAAAGCCTGGGGGGCGACATCAGCCGGATTCACGGCGTGGAATTCGTCGACCAAAACCCGATAGGCAAATCAACCCGCTCCAATGCCGCCACCTACCTCAAAGCCTACGACGAAATCCGCGCCCTTTATGCCGACCAACAGGGCGCAAAACAGATGGGGTTCACCCCGGCCTACTTCTCGTTCAACGCCGAAGGCGGACGTTGCGAAGAGTGCAAAGGGGAGGGCAAAATCACCATCGAGATGCAGTTCATGGCCGACATAACCATCCCCTGCGAGTCGTGCGGCGGCAAACGCTTCAAACGCGATGTGCTTGAAATAGAATATCGCGGGAAAAACATCTACGACATCCTCGATATGACCGTGAACCAGGCAATAGAATTCTTTTCAGAAGGAAACGGTCCTACAGAACGTAAAATCGTGAAACGCCTCAAACCGCTGCAGGATGTCGGCTTGGGCTACATCAAACTCGGGCAGTCATCCTCCACCCTTTCCGGCGGGGAGAACCAACGTGTGAAACTGGCCTATTTCCTGGCCATGGAGAAAGCCGAGCCCACCCTGTTCATCTTCGACGAACCTACTACCGGCCTCCATTTCCACGACATAAACCTGCTTATGGACTCGTTCAACCGCCTAATCTCCCAAGGCCACACCGTCATCATCATCGAACACAATATGGACGTAATCAAAAGCGCCGACCACATTATCGACCTCGGCCCCGAAGGTGGTGCAGCCGGTGGCGACCTGGTAGCCGCAGGCACCCCCGAAGAAGTTGCCGCCAACCCAGCCTCCCACACCGCCCGCTACCTCCTCCCCAAACTCCACACCCGCTAATCGCCCCCTAAAACTGCATCACCCACACAAAACAGTAGGTTTGTCAAAATCATTAATTCCGACAAACCTACTGCCTTTTTACTCGTCGTTGACTCTACTCATCGCTCACAATCCAAAGAATTTTTGTAGCTTTGCATCATATAGCATTCTGACCTGACAAAGACCATCCAAATGTAATCCATACGCTAACTAGATTTTAAGTACTCTTTCATAGATGCAAAAGGTTTGGTCACCTGTCAGCCTATGGAAGAGAGTTCTTCTATATTATGCCCGACGACCGTAAATTTACCCATATCGACTGTTTTGCAGGGCCAGGAGGCATCTGCACTGGGCTTACAGCCGCCGGTTTTCACACATTGGTTGCTATTGAATATATCAAAACCTGCTGTGAAACATACAGCGCAAATCACCCTGATGTTCATGTTATCCATTCCGATATCAGGAACGTTACTGCCGAACAAATTCTTCCATATATCCCCGAAAATGGAGTTGACCTCGTAACATCAGGGATGCCTTGTGAAACCTTTTCCACTGCGGGCAATACGTCTCGGTCTTTTTACGATGACCGCCAATTCCTATTTCGCGAGGGTATTAGGATTGCAAAACTTTGTAATTCAAAATTTTTGCTTTTTGAGAATGTGCCTGGCATAACGTCAAAAAGAACTCAAAAAGATTCTAATGTATTAATTGTTGATGTATTGAAAAAGGAATTGGAGGAAGCTGGATATGGGAATTATATTGAAATTATTTTAGACGCCACACGATTCGGTGTTCCACAAAAACGCAACCGATATTTTATATTAGCTTCTAGTGATAAGGATGTTAAATTATCTGGCCCAAGTCCTACGACTTCACACATCACTACGGTTGAGGATGCTTTCTGTGGCCTACCTAATGTTTTGCCAAATACAAAAAACTCACCGAAAGAATATTTAGACGAAGACAGCGAATATTCCGCTTTACTTAAAAACAATTCTTTTTGGAAACGGGGCGAATATACGCAAACAGAACTGACGTTGCAAACTCCGATGAAACACCGAGAACATACTATTTGTCGATTCGCCCTTTTGAAACCTGGCGAGGGATTGAAAGATTTATTTGAACGTTTTTCTGATGAAGATATTGCTGATTTGCAACGCGCCCGTATTCTTCCAAAGAAGATGTTCATAAAAAGGAATGTTAGATTAAAACTAAATGAACCATCCTCAACGGTGACTAGCCATTGTCTTGATGAATTTGTGCATCCTACTTCTAATAGAGCATTGACAGTGCGTGAATGCGCTCGATTGCAATCGTTTCCAGATTCATATGTGTTCCACGGCCCATTTCTTGTGCCTCATATCGACCGTACAGTACAGGACAAATATGAGCAAATAGGTGATGCAGTGCCTCCACTTCTTGCATATGCATGGGGGTCGCAAATAATAAAAATTTTACAAACAATGCCATAATGAATGCAGAACAGGAGATAAAACAGTATTGCGTTCAGACTTACCAAGAACTATACAAGTCTGAATATCATTACCTATTGTCCAATGCCTTATCAAAGTCCAAGAAAAACGATTTGGCAGACAATCGACTCAATGATATAGAAACTGCAGCACAAAAGTATGCTATTAAGCAATCTATAATACAGGGTATGCGTAAATTCCCCAACCATATTTCCCTGCTATGGCACTCTATTTATGAAGCCCATGTTTACAGAAAGTCTGGCATTGCCGACTTGAGAGTAATACAAGAAGTCGTAAGTGCTGATCAAAGTTGGAAAAAATCAAGCGGACACGCATTTGAGGAAATGATTAAGGAACTTGCGACTATAGCAATGGGTGATTTGCCTATTAGGTTTGTACTCCAACGAGACCTCAACACTCTTATAAAGGCAGGAGAAATCGCAAATGAACCAAGGGATATAAGTTGGCTAAAAGAACAAATCACAGGCAATATATTTGATTTATTCGCTATTACAACTTTTAATGATAAACAATTTTGCTTTGGATGCGTACAATGCAAAACAAGTATACGCGATCGCGTAACTCGTGACCGTGAGCCATCAATTCATGCCATGAATAGCTATTTTTGGAGTGTGGTATTTGTGCTTGACGGTGAATATCTTCGGAATCCAAAATTTCAATATATGGTAAACGGTGGCTCCAAAGAGTTCCCAACCAACGGTTGGCATGGGATGTATGACGTTTCAGCATCTTTCAACATTGGCCGTATTTATCCGCTTGACCTTGACTTTCATTTGCTTCGCAAACATTCAGAGAAAGCAGTGAGCGATTGGCTTCAACAACGTCAATGGTTTAATCATGAATGGAAAGCAGATTAAATACTAAATAGATATTTATCTTAGGCCATAAGGACTAACTGGAATATCACACTTTATCATGATAATATATAGTGTTTTTAATCACATTCAATCATAATACCTCGTTACACCCTCTATTATTGAACCTGTTTCTATCTATCTGCACATGACAAGCCGAGCAGGAATCTTGGGCAAAGATGCCCTTATTTCCAAACTCAAGGCCTACAAACCGGTTAATCAGATACTGCTTCATAGTGAGGCCGCATTAAAAACCATATCCTTCATTAAAGCGGAGGAAATAATAAAATGACCGACCCCAAAATCACATCCCAAAATCTTTATCTCTTGCTCCCAGGCAAGGTTAGCAAGATGACCGTGATGTATGCCTGCGACTTCGGATTGTCGATAACCGAAGCTTTGAACCGCATATATCAGTCATTTACATACAGCCAACTTGAAGACGAGGAAACCAAGCTATGGCACTATGGCCCCGTCGCCCTATATCAACTGTTTTTGGAACAGGATTAGTCCTATTATATTGTCAATTCAACTATCGAACACCACAGGCTTTGCCGAGAGTGAATCTCATGGATGCATTGACTGGACGGGTGACAGGTCGCCAAGGGTCTGGTCGCCGCCACCGTTTATAAACAGGGTCTGGCCGCTAATCCAGGAAGAGGCCGGGGAGGCGAAGAACAGAACGGCCATGGCAATATCCGAAACTTCCCCGAGGCGCTTTATCGGTGTGTGATGAAGCATTTTCTCCTTCAATTCAAGGGTAAGGATAGAGGCCAGGGCTGACGTGTTGGTGGCACCGGGACCCACATTGTTGATTCTCACATTATAAGGCCCGAAATCATATGCCAGGTTAGCAGCCAAATGGTTTAATGCGGCTTTCGAGGACGCATAGATGCACATAGCCGGTTCCTTGTCAACCGAACTCATAGAGGTGATATTTACAACGCTCCCATAGCCTGATTTCCCCATTACAGGCACAGCCAGCTGGCATAGACGCAAAGGCGCGAAAACATTTATCGAATAAATGCGTGCAACGTAATCCATATCAATCTTGAACGGATTTTCACGCCCCCCGCCTCCAAGCCCGGCGTTATTCACAAGAATGTTTACCGTGCCGTAAGCCGCGACCGCAGTATCAATCAGCCGCACCAAATCAGCATCATCAAGCACATTGCATGCTGTAGATATAGCTTTCCCACCGGCGGCGGCAATGCTGTCGGCAACATCTTTGGCCTTATCCCCGTCTATATCGCTTACAACTACAGCAGCCCCGGCAGCGGCCAACGTGAGGCAACAGCCCTTACCAATGCCGTCGCCACCACCTGTAACAACCGCAACCCTCCCTGTCAAATCGAATAAATTCCCTATATCCATATGCTTATAATCAGATTATAATCCCCAAAAATAGAGATTATCTCCAATTATAAACAAACAGGGCTGCAGACGGGTTTAAATCACCTGTACGCTAACGTATACGGTCGGCAGCTTTCAAAAGTTTTTCGTCGCTGCTGATTCCCCGATAGGCCAGAAGGGCGAAAACAAGGGCTCCGAGCAGGAGAAATATGCTGCCCAACCACTCAACGCGGTCGGCCTGCGTTTCCCAGCCGAAAAGCACAAACGATTCCACAGCCATCGACACAGCGATGAGAAGCATCGACACCAGTGTGACGGTTTTCTGCCTGCGGGTGTTTTTATAAAGGAATATGGCCAGGAACAGCAGCAACGCCACAACAATGTTCACCACAAGGAATACAGGCATATCCTTAGGCGACAGGAATGTAGCGCTATTCGGGTCAAGCGCTTCACCGGGCACTATCGCCATCGGCACAAAACAGAACACACACACTAAAACCGCAGCAACCAACAGCCATACGGTTTGCCATCGTTGAATCATCATAAATCTTTATCTTCTTTTATTATGGAGAGGGCAACAACCCTGACACCATTGGTTTTTACATAAAATATATTAGTAGGTAAGTCATAAACAAACGCCTTATCCACACACAAAGTTTTAAGGCTCAATCCTGAGAATCCGACGGTTTATTATAATAAAGGTTACCTACTAACACCCAACAGGCTATTTCACAAATTCCATAACAGCCTTAACCATCTCAATCAGGGCAACCGTGGTTGCACGGTCGATTATACGCGCACGGTTGCCGGGGAAACGGAATGTACGGGTCAACGCCCCTTCCGGTGTGGCAAAAGCCATGCACACCATCCCCACAGGCTTATCCTCGCTTCCGCCTCCAGGGCCTGCAATGCCGGATGTCGCCACGGCACAGTCCACACCGAGAACCCGTTGCGCACCTTGTGCCATCTGCAATGCCACAGGCTCCGATACCGCACCATTCTCGGCCAATACATCCTTATCAACCCCTAGCACCTGCATTTTAACTTCGTTGGAATAGGCCACAACACCACCCATAAACACTTCCGACACTCCCGGGAGCATCGTCATCCGATGGGCGATATTCCCCCCTGTGCAGCTTTCGGCAGAACCGAATGAAAGTCCGTGCTCCTGAAGCGTCCTCATAAGCAACTGTTGCGGCGTGAGGTCTTCATCAGCCAATATATGACTGCCAAGGTTATCGGTAAGCCACTGCACAGCCTCATCAAGCGCCCGGTCAACAGATTCGTTGTCAACCCCAGCACAATCTATGCGCAGACGTATATAGCCCGCCTGCGGCAGATAGGCCAGGTGCAATTCGGGCTGTAGACCGTCTTCCCATTCCGAAAGACGCTCGGCAAGGTCACTCTCGGTAATATCGACAACAACCAGCGTGCGGTGCCCCAGCACACTGCGGTCGGCAAAGCGGTCGAGCAGGCGTGGCAGCACTTCATTGGCAAAAGCATGACGTGTTTCAAACGGGACACCCGGCATTGCCACAAGCACCTTCCCCTCGCGTTCGAACCACATCACCGGCGCCGTGCCTAATGCATTCGGAATAACAATGCAGCTGTCAGGCACCATAGCCTGGCCACGTGTCAGGCTGTTCATCTTCAGCCCGCGCTTGCGAAACACTTCCTCGACATGCGCCAGCACACCGGCATCCTCATACATCTCCCCTCCGAAAATCCCTTGCAGGGTGGCTTTTGTTATGTCATCCTTCGTCGGCCCCAGGCCGCCGGTGCTCAACACCACATCATAAAGCCCCATCATCTCCCCTATGACCCTGCGTATGGCCTCAGCATCATCATGCACGGTGCGCACCTCCCCGATTTGCCACCCGGCAGGCGCAATCATCCGCGCTATATCCCCCGAATTGGTATCGGTAACCTGCCCTATCAGCAGTTCGTCACCTATAACGATTATACCTATTTTCATGTGAGAAACAATAAGTCAGAACATAATCATGCTAATCACAATGTCACGCGGGCATAGGGCGCTTCCGAATAGTGACAGAAATCCCCTTTCAGATATTTGAAATAACCGGCAATGGCCACCATGGCGGCATTATCAGTGGTGAATGCCCGTTCGGGGATAAAAGCTGTCAGCCCTTCAGACTCGCAATAACGCGCCACAGCCTCACGCACTCCTGAATTTGCCGAAACCCCGCCTCCTATAGCCACGGTGGTGACACCTGTCTGCTTCACGGCCTTGCGCAATTTGTCGAGCAGTATATCTATGATGGTGCGCTGAAGCGATGCCGCAAGGTCGGCCATATTCTCCTTCACAAAGCCTGGATTCGATTTAACCTCGTCGCGCAATGTGTAAAGGAATGATGTTTTAAGCCCCGAAAAACTATAATCAAGCCCTGGGATATGCGGTTTTGCAAACTTGAACCGGTCGGGATTGCCCTCTGCGGCTAACCGGTCGATATGTGGCCCCCCCGGATAAGGAAGCCCCATCACCTTGGCACATTTATCAAAAGCCTCCCCGGCTGCATCATCTATCGTCTGCCCTAAAATCTCCATGTCATCATAGTTCCTGACAAGGATTATCTGGGAATTTCCCCCGGAAATCAACAGGCACAGGAAAGGATATTCCGGCACACGGTCATCAGCATTTTTCCTGACAAAATGGCTCAGCACATGGCCATGAAGATGGTTGACGTCAATAATCGGGATACGCAGACCCAGCGAAAGCCCTTTGGCAAACGATGTGCCCACAAGCAACGAACCCAGCAACCCCGGGCCACGCGTAAACGCGATGGCCGACAAATCGCTTTTGGTAATACCCGCACGTTTTATGGCCGCATCGACCACAGGCACTATATTCTGCTGGTGCGCCCGCGATGCCAGTTCCGGCACCACACCGCCATATTCCTCATGCACACTCTGCGAAGCTATAACGTTCGAGAGCAGCAACCCGTCGCGGATCACCGCCGCCGACGTATCGTCGCAGCTCGACTCAATCCCCAGTATCGTCACATTTTCAATAGTCATATCCTTTTCGGTTAATCGGGCACAAATCGCCGTACAAATTTACCAATTTTATTTGCAATTGCATTCTTTCAGGACAAACCTTCAGCCAATTCTATGAAGTCGAGCTTTATGTCGTTCCAATTCTTCAGAAGCAGACAACGAGGATCGGGTTCCTCATCAGCCACAGACTCAGATTCGTTCCGCCTACCAGACAGAATTGAGCCAACAGCGGTTCCCGCATCAAAACACCCAGGATTTCTTTAAGCAATGGGGATACTGTTTCGTAATGCATTATGAGTTTATTTGAGAATAATACCGGTGAATCTCTGCAATTTCAGCATCCGAACCACGCTCTTCTACACGCTTTATGACAAATGTCCGATAACGCAGCCAATCAAGTGTATCGAAATCCAAGTCTCAAAACAATATGCGCCTTATATTCGGAGGCAAGCCTGACGATTTGCGCATATTGTTTTTGAACAATTCTATTTCATGCATCGTCTGCAACATCATTAAAAACCCTTCATCCAAGCCAAGGACACGTTCGATTTCTATTGCCTGGCCTATTGTAAGCTTCCTACGCCCCTTGACAACAGCATTCACAGACTGATAATGCTCCCCGGCTTGCTGTGCCAGCGAGCGCTGTGTAATACCACGTCTTTTCAGCTCCCTGGAAAGGAACATGGCGGGAGAAATACCCTTATATGCATTAATACCTGCTTTCATATCGCAAAGATAACACTTGGTAAACAAATCCGTTTATAATCATCGCCACAAAATCACCATTAAAGTCCGATTTACCGATAAAATTTGTAAATTTGCAAACATGAAGCTACCGGCATTGCCGGAATAATCAACTATGGGCAAATAGAAAACCAACATCAATGGCAACAACCTATGTTATAATAGTAGCGGCAGGGAGCGGCAGCCGTTTCGGCTCCGAGATTCCCAAACAGTTTCTCGACCTCCAAGGGAAACCCGTGGTGGCGCATGCCGTCGATGCATTCCGCAATGCGTTGCCTGATGCCGAAATACGCCTGGTCCTGTCGGAAGAAATGATTCCGCTTTGGAACGGACTATGCGCAGAACACGGGTTCGAATCGCCCATTATAGTGCCAGGAGGGGCCACACGCTGGGAATCGGTCAAAAACGCACTGTCATCGCTTTCTGAAGCGCCTGCAAGTGCCACCGTGATGATTCATGACGGCGCCCGCCCACTGGTAGGCAGCGATGTAATCCTGAGAGCGGCTGCCGCCGCACGCAACACCGATGGTGCCATACCCGCCATTCCTGTCACCGACAGCCTCCGGCAAATGGATGCCGACGGAGTACGTTCCACCCCCGCCGACCGCACCGGTTTCCGCGCCGTGCAGACCCCGCAGGCATTCTCCCTATGGCGGCTCAGGGAAGCATACACACTTCCCTATCAGGATGACTTCACCGATGACGCCTCGGTGCTTGCCGCCGCAGGGTTCGACAATATCGTTCTCACAAAAGGCTCCCACGAAAATATCAAAATCACAACCCCAGTCGACCTTTTGATAGCCCGCGCCATAATGTGCGGGCAAGAAAACGCCTGACCTGACGCACCATGCGCACACCGAGGGACTTCGACATAAAATTCATAAAAGGCATAGGCCCAGCCAAGGCAAAGCTGCTGGAAGAGGAGCTGAAAATAAAATCGTGCCACGACCTGCTCCACCATTTCCCATCGCATTACCTCGACCGCTCGCAAATCTACTCCCTGCGTTCATTATCGGGCGAAATGCCGGCAGTGCAGGTCAAAGGCCGCTTTATCACGTTTACAACACAAGGTGAAGGGGCAAAAATGCGACTGGTAGGTCTGTTCTCTGACGGCACGGCCACCATCGAAGTCGTATGGTTCCGCCGTATAAAAGCCTTGAAAGACCTCTACCGTACCGGCCAGGAATACATCCTGTTCGGCAAACCTCAGGAATTCAACGGCAGGTGGAGCATGGTGCATCCCGAAGTCGACCCGCCCGAAACAGCCGGCGCCGCACAGGGATTGCGAGGGGTCTATCCTCTAACTGAAAAGCTCCGAAACCGTGGCATATCCTCGCGCAACATCTTCACATGGGTGCAAAACGCGTTGGCTGCAACACCACATATTCCTGAAACACTCCCGGCACACCTGCTCGAAAGATACAACCTCATGGGGGCAGGCGAAGCCATACGCACCGTTCATAACCCCCGATCAACCGCCGCGCTCCAACGCGCCCGCGAACGGCTTAAGTTCGAAGAGCTTTTTTATCTTCAACTCAACATACAGCGATACAGCAACCGGCGCACAGCCGCCGTGCAGGGATTCCGATTCTCACGTATAGGCCGATTTTTCAACAATTTCTACTCGCAGATGCTCCCCTTCCCCCTGACAGAGGCTCAAAAAAGGGTGCTTCGAGAAATAAGGGCAGACGTGGGTTCAGGCAGGCAGATGAACCGCCTCCTGCAAGGTGATGTCGGATCCGGGAAGACCATAGTGGCACTCATGGCAATGCTCATGGCCCTTGACAACGACAAGCAGGCTTGCCTTATGGCCCCCACCGAAATCCTTGCCACCCAGCATTACGAAAGCCTCCGTTCCCTAGCCGCACCACTCGGCATCAACGTGCGCCTTCTCACAGGCTCCACCCGGAAAAAAGAAAGGGCCGAGCTTCACGAAATGCTCGCCGACGGGTCGCTCCACATCATGATAGGCACCCACGCATTGATTGAGGACGATGTGCGTTTCAGCAACCTGGGGCTGGTGGTTATCGACGAGCAGCACCGTTTCGGGGTGATGCAGCGTGCACGGTTATGGAGCAAGAACACCGTTGCCCCCCACGTACTCGTAATGACAGCAACCCCGATTCCCCGCACATTGGCAATGACCGTCTATGGCGACCTTGACGTATCGGTAATCGACGAACTCCCTCCGGGCCGCAAGCCGGTCACTACACTGCTGAAGTTTGACGACCAGCGCATGCAGGTTTACCGCTCTATCGGACGCCAGCTTGCACAGGGCCGCCAAGTTTATATCGTCTACCCGCTGATCCAGGAAAACGAAAAACTCGACCTCAAAAGCCTTGAAGAAGGGTATGACGTTATCAGGGAAACTTTCCCGTCATACCGCACAGCGTTCGTGCATGGAAAGATGAAACCATCGGAAAAAGACCACCAGATGCACCTGTTCGCAACACATCAGGCCGACATACTCGTTGCAACAACCGTCATCGAGGTGGGGGTGAATGTGCCGAATGCTTCGACAATGGTCATAGAGAATGCCGAACGTTTCGGCCTCTCCCAGCTCCACCAGCTACGCGGACGAGTGGGGCGCGGAGCCGCACAAAGCTTCTGCGTGCTGATGTCAAAGCGCAAAATCGCCGCCGACACACGAAAACGGCTCGAGCTGATGACATCAACCACCGACGGGTTCCTAATCGCCGAAGCCGACCTTAAGATGCGCGGCCCCGGCGACCTCGAAGGCACACTGCAAAGCGGCATCCCCTTCGACCTCCATATCGCAAACATAGCCACCGACGGCCAGCTTGTGCAGCTTGCCCGCGATTGTGCATCATCCATCCTTGATGCAGACCCTGCTCTGTCGCACCCGTCGCATGCAATGCTTCTTCCCGAATTGCAACGGCTTTATGCCAGACGTCTTGACCTTAGCCGCATTTCATGAACACTGCAAACTTAAAAATTTCAACCGCATTCCCCGCCTAACGTTTCACTTCGTTAAAATGTTAAAATTCAAGCAAATGTTAAATGTGTGGGATGGTTCAAAAGGTGTTGTAAAACATATTCCCGCCCAACCGGCTCACACCCAACAGTCTACACACCCGTTCAACCTTGACCGCAAAGCATTTAAACTAATTTAATACGCCGAAATTTCCTCATAGACGTTATTTTTTATAACTTTGGAGAGCGAGAGAAGGAAAGGTTAAAGCCTTTTAATCAGCATTTTCGATGTTTGGAATCCATCTTTGTCTTTCCGTCTCACAAAGCACACCACCTACGTTGCGCCTCCCCCGCCCCATGCGGATTGGCACACGATTTTATTTTAAATCAAGAACCGAATAATGGAAACCACCCTTGTTATAATCAAACCCTCCGGTGTGCAGCGCGGTCTGTGCGGAGAGGTCATTTCGCGCTTCGAACGGAAAGGACTATTAATTGCCGGCATAAAAATGATGCAGCTTGGCGAACAGATTCTGCGGGAACACTACGCACATTTGGTCGACCGCCCGTTCTTCCCGTCGCTCATACGTTCAATGACGGCAACGCCAGTGGTGGTTCTCGCCGTAAAAGGAGTTGACGCAGTTGCCGTTGTCCGTGCAATGACCGGCGCGACGAAAGCCCGTAATGCAGCCCCCGGAACCATCCGTGGCGATTTAGGTATGAGCGGGCAGGAAAACATCGTCCATGCATCCGATTCCACGGAAAACGCGGCAATAGAAATCGCCCGTTTCTTCGCACCTGAAGAAATTTTCGATTACACCCCCCTCATCCATCCCGCAATATATTGCTCCGACGACTTTAAAGACTGAATCTCTCTCAAGGAAAACCCATCATGCTTCATACAATTCTAAGGAAATTTACAATAACAGCACTCACAGCCATTGCAGCAATCGGCGTCGCAGCGCAAACCTACCGCCTGCCAAGCGCCCATACGGCCGAGCACAAAGATCTCATCGCACGACAGGAAAACATCGGGAACCAAATCTCGGTGAAGGATACACAGGACTTCCTTGACAACCTGTTCAAAGATGAAGCCGAACCCGAACTCGACATCTACACCGAAGGCTGGAACAGCAAAAGCGTCAATGCATATGCCGGAATGGAAGTACCCGACATGCAGACCATCGACGTAAGCAACTTCGCGATGCCCTGCCCCGGATATGTGACCTCCCCCTACGGCTACCGTCCACGCTTCCGTCGCGAACATAAGGGAATCGACCTCAAATTGCAGACCGGCGACACGGTTTATGCCGCATTCCCCGGACGTGTACGCCTCACAAACTTCGAACGCAGAGGCTACGGGCACTATGTAATCCTCCGTCACCCCAACGGTCTTGAAACAGTCTACGGCCACCTGTCGAAAATACTCGTAAAACCCGACCAGGATGTAAAAGTAGGCGAACCGATAGCCCTCGGCGGCAACACAGGCCGCAGTTTCGGCTCCCACCTCCACTTCGAGACCCGCTATATGGGAACGCCGATCAACCCTGCGGCTATATTCGACTTTGCGAACCAGACAGTCCACACCGACACCTACACGTTCGACAAAGACACTTACAAGAAACCGCGTAACTTCGACCCGGCTGCAAACACGGAATATGCACGGCAATACAGGGCAACACACCCACAAAAAGCCACTGCCTCATCATCGTCAGGCAGCAAAGGTTCCAAATCCTACACAATCCGCCGGGGCGACACCCTCAGCCGCATAGCATCGCGTAACGGTGTGACAGTGCGCCAGCTCTGCCGCCTGAACGGCATGACCACAAAAACGAAACTGACCCCCGGGAAAAAAATCCGCCTCCGTTAATCCCACGGAATCAACCGGAACTTCCCGGCCTGAATAATAGGCTGAATATGGTATCGGTTCTAGTCAAGAGAAAGCAGGATGCTCGATTTCTCTAAATTGTGCTTTCGGCACAATTTCTTGCTCCAGCAGCAACGGAGACTGTAACAAGCACAAACAACAATTTGAGCTTTCAACTGGAGAAATGGTAGAGATTGTAACATCAATCTCCTGCGACGGTAAAACTTATGATTGCAAATAAAAAGCAGCTCATAATCAACACCCAAAGAGCATCCAATCATTTTGGATGCCCTTTGCGTATGTTGATTAAACCCCTAATAATGTCCATTCTGTTGTTTCTATCTATTATTTATTCATCCTCAATATTTGCAATTGAGATTAATATTTCTCTTAGTAACACAAATGAACCCATCGTTGGTACAAGGTATATTGCAATACCAGTTGATTATGATTCAGTAGATAATCATGTTATCTATACAGCTAACAATGGACTTTTTAATATCAAAGCTGAATCAAATAAAAGAAATATAATATACAGTATCTCAAACGGTTCTGATTCAATTATACGATTATCATTCAGTCAAGATTCAATTCTCAAATGGCAAACAAACAACACCTATGACAATCACGCCATTAAATTTAAATATGACAATAAAAAATATTTCTTCATTCCTGGGACTAAAATCCAATATAACGATACAATTTATAATAGATTCCCATGTATGATTGCAAAGGGAGATATTAAGCAAGGATATTTTAACACCGAGAAATCAATCATTTACATACTTCAAGACAATTCTCTTAATCAGTCATCTATTTTTGTAAAAGAAAATGGACAGATACATAATTATATGTCATTAAATGGACTAGTTTATAAACCCGAATACTCGATTACAGACACAATACCAATTAACCAAACTCCCTACATAATACACGACCTCGACTGGGATAAGTCAACAATTACACTTTCTCCAATATCTAACAGAGCTATCAATAAAATTGATATAGCCATGTTAAGCAATCTTTTCAAAGGAGCAGAAGATAAGGAATATATATTCATCGACTTTTGGGGAACTTGGTGTGCACCTTGCATACAAATACTTCCTAAGATTAAAGATCTATACTTCTCAAATAAAGAGAAAATAGAATTCCTTTCTATTTGTTACGATTCTCCTGAAAATTATACTAAACACAAAAAAATATTAGACACTTATGGTATTGAATGGAACAGTAATTTCATATCATTCGATACTAAATCATCAATTGTAGATAAATTAAATATTGAATCATTCCCCTCATTCGCACTTATTGACAAGTGTGGAAAAATTATATTCATCCTTTCTGGTGATAACAGTCTTGATACCATAAATTCATTGTTTAAGGATTTGTCATCATCTAAATAACAATTGTTTGTGTAAATTATGAAGTACTCACTATTGGCTAGTTTTTTAGACAAACTCAATTATCGATATACGGATAGGACAATTCAAGAATATGAAAATAGTCCATTGAGAAATAGCTTACTTGGAATCTCCGAAACATTATCTAACCTTGGAATAGAAACTGAGGGATATAAATTATCAGATTCAAGAGATTTAATCCTAACAAGGACTCCATTTATCACAATTAAAGATAACCAGTTCGCTATAATTTATGCTATTTCAAATGATATCATTGAATACTCAATAGGCAAGCGATCATTCATAGAAGACCTCACTACATTCATTAAAAATTGGTCTCACTCTGTTCTTGTCGTCACGGACATTCATCGTTTTGAAGAAAGAAATTATAATAAGAGAAAAAATATTACCGTAATTTATTATTAACTAAATATTTTACAATAGCTATAGCTATTGTCCTTTTATCACTTTTCGGACTCATAAGCAATTTTTGGCATAGTCTCGATTCAATAATCATATTAATACTCAATGGCATTGGGCTATTTTTTTCTATCTTATTATATCTAGAGTATTTAGATATTGAATCTGACACTACTCAGAAAATTTGCGGTATTATAAAAGAGGCTGATTGTAATAAAGTTTCAACCAGTAAAGGTTCTAAGATTTTAAATCTTTTTCATCTCAGTGAGATTGGAAGTGCATATTTCATTGCAAATATCATAGCAATTTTGGTATTCAATGTTAATATATCAATTCTATCATTAGTATCAGGATGCTCTCTTATATTTTGCATATGGAGTCCTATATATCAAAAATTCTTTGTTAAAAAATGGTGCACATTATGCCTCTTAACCGTATCGGTTCTAATTATCCAATTCCTTTATCTTTTATGTAGAGGTATTTATCGGAATCCCATAAATGAGTTCCTAAACATACATTCTATGGCAATATTATCTTTGCTATTGTGCAGTTATACTCTAATCACATTTTTACTATTTTACACATCGAAAGCATATAAGCGTTATCTAAAAGATAAATTTTTAATAAGTAATTACATAGACATTAAATATAACCCTAATATAGCCAAGCTACTACTAGATTCAGAGAAGAAACTCTCTAATAATGCTGAAACCGTATTAGTATTTGGAAATCCTCTATCTGACTACACAATTACAGTAGTAAGTAATCCATTTTGCATCTCTTGTATGGCTAACCACAGTGACCTAAATAAACTTAATTTAACAAATTATCGTATAGAATATGTTTTAACATCATTTTCAGAGAATTTACTATATGCAAATCATCTAATAATTTCGTTTTATCTAAAATTTGGATCCGAAAAAACTTGGAACTTATTAACCAAATGGTATGAAGATCCAAATAAACAGATTTCATTTTTTAATAAGTACAATTTAGATTCACAAGATGTAGAAGATGAAGTTATGCGTCAGCTGTCATGGATTACAAAAGAAAATATTATATCAACTCCATCTATTTTCTTAAATGGAAAAAAATTACCGATTCAATATAATGTAGTTGACATTCCTTATTTCTTTTGGAAAGGTATTAGTTAACATAAAAACGGCCGTTTATGAGACTGTCCGGCAAACTATCTTCAGATAGAAATATCCATGCTGGAAACAATCTCATAAGTCATCTCAAAATCAACAACTCAAAATAGTGCGAATACTCTGAGTTCTGAGATTGAATACCTAAGTAGATACTTTATATACTCAAATTTACCAACAACCTCTAAATACACCCCTTCATAAGTGGTATATATCCCAACGATATACCAGATACCGGGCATCATATAGAAAATATTTTATATAGAAAAGTTTTTCTATATAAAATATTTTCTATACCTTTGTAATAACAAACACTGTAATACTATATGGCTATATCAAATAAAGTAGGTCCACCTGTAACCGGTGACGACTTCTATGGAAGATCCAAAGAACTCGCTCATGCTCATGAGTTCCTTGACACAAACCATTCCTTGGTTCTTTCTGCTCCAAGACGAATAGGCAAATCATCATTTGCCAAAAAACTTGTCGAAGATAAAGAGTCCACAGGATGGACTTGTGTGTATATCGACTTAGAAGGGATACAATCACAAGATGAATTTCTCAATACTCTCATCAGCAAGTTTGACAGATCTAAAATCTGGAGTCAAGCAGCCGAAGTAGCAGGTGGATTCATCAACCGCTTATTCGAGGGCGTAAAAGGGATTGGCCCCATCAAACTTGACTTTTCACGGCCAGAGGTTTCTCAAAATCTATACACCTCTTTATCCGATGCCATCGATCATACAAAGGATACTCTAATCGTCATCGACGAACTTCCTCTATTCCTCAATATAATTGACAAAGAAGATCCATCCCACAAGAACGCCGGATTCCTGCTTAATTGGTTCAGAAGTCTGAGACAAGTCTCCGGAACAAAGATCAGGTGGATATTCTGTGGTTCCGTCGGACTCCACAACTTCACAAGCATGAGGAGTCTATCCATGACCATAAACGATATGGTTTCCTTTGATTTTGATGCATTATCACAGGAAGAAGCAGAAGGATTGATTCTTGCTTTGTCAGATTCATTGGACATACCCATTACCGGAAATACAGTCCAATATATTCTTGACAAGACTGAATGGTACATACCATATTTCATCCAACTGCTTTTCACTACAATAAAGAATTATCCGGATGTAAAGAAAGGCATTACTGAACAGATGGTTGACTCTGCCTTTGATTATCTGGCACACACTGATGATCTAAGTACTTGGTATGAACGTCTCGCAGAGTATAACGGATTCAAAGAAGGTGCAGAATTACTTCTTAATGCCCTAAGTATGTCCGACAATGGTTTATCAAGAGGGGAACTGCTTGATATGTTTGCTCAGTTCATCAATGAGCCAGTGGCTAATGCCAACACAAAGTTCAGTCTTATTCTCAATATGATTGAACATGATGGTTATATCATGCGAGTATCCGGAGGCATAAGGAGATTTCACTCTCCGTTGCTGAAAAAATGGTGGTATTCTAAATTTGTTGAATAATGGGATATAGTGTCCAACCAAACACAATTTCCTCATTCATCGCAAATTCGGCTGCTTTCAATGCTATCTGCGGTGAAATTGATGGCAACATCGGGTCTTCCATACCACAGCCAGTATTGGTTATTGGTCAGGAAGGATCCGGGAAGACTACATTATTCAGACGTCTGATAAAAAAATACCCGACCTTACACTTTGTTTGGGTTGACGGACGCTTCATATTCAGTTCCTCTGATATCATTGGACAAGTCTCCGGTGATTCAATACTTATCATAGATAACCTCGATTATTTTTTGAATCGCTGTTCTTACGAGGAACAGTTCCGACTCCGCAGGTTTCTATATAATGAAGGTGCTCCCATGATGATAGCCAATGTAAGCAAACTAATTCCTGCCTTGACGGAATATAAGGCTCCATTCTTTGAAGGTCTGAAGAAGATTCACTTACCACCAATTACTGATGGAGACTTGACCCGGATATTTAGCGATAATTATATTGACAGAGTCTCAACTATGTTTAAATTTGTTCCACCTACCATAAATTCGGTGGAAATCATATCCAATATCATTGAAGCAGGTGGTAATCCAAAGGACGATTTAGATCTTCTTCTATCATATTATTCCATTATATACAGAGACATATACAACAATGTACCTACGAACTCACAACATATTCTGAATATTCTAAGTAATTCGGAAAAAGATATGACTGTCCCAGATATCAGAGAAGCCAGCGGACTGACATCCGGTATATTGACTCCTTATCTAAAAAGCCTAAAGGAAAAGGGCATCATCACAAAGGATAGCTCTGTAAAACGAAGCACAAAGTATTTTATAAAGGATCCACTGTTCAGAATATGGTTAAAGAAGGAAACTTTATAATCATTAAATTGCTCTAATGATATGATCATAGGCTACGCAAGAGTATCGACCTCCGGACAGAACCTTGACGGACAGTGCGACAGTCTCCGGCAAGCC
>ERZ777305.953-NODE-953-length-41737-cov-6.298378_pt1 | contig 41737 bp, 37 predicted proteins | sample MGYA00374965_ERZ777305 | MGnify/ENA primary metagenome ERZ777305 (study PRJEB29328, sample SAMD00013331) | mouse gut metagenome | study: EMG produced TPA metagenomics assembly of the Metagenome analysis of fecal microbiota from mouse which was promoted... | reverse complement strand
ACTGCCTAAAGAGGCAGTAGTAAATCTAAATATCAACGTGTCGGCACACTAGGTTCAAAAGCCGCAAGCGCCTTTTTTACCAAGTACCGACGCTTTTCCAGGGCCTCCAAAGAGAACCATGCTGTTCCCCGGCGCCCCGATGCCTGTTCTTTCCTTTGTACTGCTGCCAAAGAATCTGCTGAAAAATTCTTCAATAGTTGAAAAATATGCCAAATGCGGATATACTTCTAATGAGACCGGCAACAGCCGTTTTTTGCAAAAACAGTTACAATCATGAATGGAACGGGCTTTGGTATATGATAATAGATTACAGGAAACTGAAAAAAATAAGATGGCTGTTCATCATCGCGCTGACCGTCGTTCCTCTGTTTGTTCTCCCGAAGCTGTTTGCGGATATGAAGATTTATAATCTGCTCAGGAAAAACATTATTGACACTTGTGTCACATTTATTTATGCGGATGAACGACAGGTAAAATGTTATAATGAGAACCCGGATAACCCGGAAAGTATGAGTTATGTTTTTCTGCCGTCTTACGCGGACGTAAATCATATCGGCCTGGAAACGATTGCGGAACGGGTGGATTTTACCGGGGGCGCGGAAACGATAACGGTAAGCTCCGAAGAATCCGTTACCTGCGGTTTTGAAACTGGGATTCCTTACCGGATGCACGTTTATAACGCTTCCGGAACCGAAATCGGCGCACGGAACGTTACCTTTTTAAAATCGGAAGGTTTACCGGTCATGTACGTCAATACCAGAACCGGCAGCATGGAAAAGCTCGATGCCGACAAAACCTATAAGGAAAAAGCCTCTATCGAATTTCTGAATCAGGAAGGCGAACTGGTTTTTGCGGACGACATCCGCAGCATTTCCGGCAGAGGCAACCAGACCTTTACTTATGAAAAAAAATCCTATCAGCTGAATTTGAGCGTTCCGGTGGATTTTATGGACATGGGCACGTCCGATACATGGATTCTGCTCTGCAATGTATACGACCCGGCCTATATCCGCAACAAACTGACTTATGAGATGGCTTTGCAGGCCGGAATGCCCGGAAGTCCCAAATCGGAATATATCGATGTGTACTTTAACGGCATTTACGCAGGCATGTATCAGTTATGCGAAAAAGTGGAAATCGGAGAAAACCGTCTGGAAATCGCCGATTTGGAAATGCAGAACCGCGCTTTGAACGGTGAAGTCCTGGATTATGCGGACACCTTCGACAACGGGCAGGGCAAAGGCGTCCGGCTTGCCAGAAATCCGGAAGACATCACGGGCGGCTATCTGATAGAACATGACTACGGAGAAAAGTTCCATGAAGTGTCAAGCGGCTTCATAACCGATACGGGAGAGCATTTTGCGCTGAAAAATCCGAGTCACGCTTCCGAAGCGGAAATCGCCTATATCAGCGGCCGGATGCAGGAAATCGAAGACGCCATCAAAGCGGAAGACGGTTATAACCCGGTCACCGGAAAATATTATACGGAATATATTGACCTGGAATCCTGGGCCGACAAATATCTCGTGGAAGAAATTACCCGCAACAACGGAGGCGGCAGCACCAGTTCCTATTTTTACAAACCGCAGGACGAACTCAGCGACAAAGTCTTCGGCGGCCCCGTCTGGGATTACGATAAAGGATTCGGCAATGCCAGCGGTTATAATAAAAACACGCAGGACCTTGCTTTTCTCACGCTTCACATGGATTATACGAGCTGGTTCTACTATCTGTATCAGCATGAAGATTTTGTGGAAATGGTCAAAAAAGAATACCGGGAAAAATTTTCCGATTATCTGACCGTGATGGCGGACGAAAAAGCAGACGAATATCTGGCGCAGATAGAAGCTTCCGCCGTTTTGGACCAGGCCCGCTTCGGCCATGTATACCGGACGCTTGACGAAAATCAGAAGATTCCTTTTGACACGGAAAATTATAAACTGCATGCTCAAAACGTCAAACAATTTATCCGGGAACGGAAAGCTTTTCTGGATAAAGTCTGGCTGGAAGACGCAGAAATTTGTATGGTGCATTTTCAGGATGCCGATGGAAACGGAAACCGCTGTATCGGCGTAATTTCCGGCGAATGTATCGAAATGCTCCCTTCCGAATCACAAATGGGAATGCAGCTTGCCGGCTGGCAAATCGAGGGAACGGAAACATTCCTGACAACGGAAATGCCGATTACGGAAGAAATAACGGTAAAAGCCGTATGGGAACCGGCTCCCGTACAGGAGGCGGATGCCCCGGCAGACGCCCCGTAAAAATGGAAGGGGCTGACCTATACAGACAATGATAATAGGTAATTGCGAAACTCTGTTTTCGAAGGTTCCCGTTGTACAAAACAGACAATCAGCGCAGGGCACGCTTTCGCTGCACTGTCGCTCGCAGCGGTGCATAAGACGCCAAAATACGGCGTCTAAACACCGGCGGCTCCCAAGCACCCTGCTTACGATTTGTCTGTTTCGCACAACTGCTATCTTGGAATCATACGTTTCGCAATTACCTAACAATGACAACGCAGAAAGGAGCGCCGGTTTCAAAGTGGAAAACACAAGAAACGATAACGCCGAAAAATATCGGCATGAATTCAAATATCTGTGCACAGACGCACAGCTTGCCATGTTGGAGGTCCGCCTGAGAGGGCTCATGAAAAAAGACGTTCACGCAGGCCAAAACGGACGCTATCTCATTAAAAGCCTGTATTTTGATGACATCAATGACCGTTGTTTTAACGAAAATGAAGACGGGACCGGGCCGAGAGAAAAGTACCGCATCCGCATCTATAATAATAACCCGGACAGAATCAGTCTGGAATGCAAACGAAAAGAAAACGACAAAATCAACAAAAAAAGCTGTCTTTTGTCCAAAGAGCAGTATGACTGGCTCGTATACGGCCGGGCGGCCGGACCAGTCAATACCCTTCCGGAACTTGCCAAAAAGCTTTTCGTTCTAAAGATGTGCGATAAGATGGAGCCGAAAGTGATTGTCAGCTATGAAAGAATTCCTTATGTTTACCGAAACGGCAATGTCAGAGTTACTTTTGACCGCAATATCGCCTCTTCCTCCAGAATCGACGATTTTTTCCGGGAAAATGCCCTTGTCCGGCAGATTTTACCGTGCGGACGACAATTACTGGAAGTGAAATATGATGAATACCTTCCGGACCATATATATCATGCGCTTTCTCTGGCGAATATGCCGAGAATCGCCTTTTCCAAATATTATCTTTGCAGAAAATACCATACTTAATCACAAAGGAGAAGAAAACAATGAATTTTAAAAGTATTTTCAAAAACTCGTTCCTGGAGGCTTTTGCCCAAAACGAGGTAGCCGCGGGGGAAGTCGTTGTCGTCCTGATGTTTACCTGCATCATTTCCCTGTACATTTTTCTTGTATACCGGATGATAACCCGCAAGACCTTTTATTCCAAAAACTTTAATATCTCACTGGCGGCGCTGGCTCTGATTACTTCCATTGTCATCCTGACCGTACAGTCCAACATCGTGCTTTCCCTCGGTATGGTCGGCGCCCTTTCCATCGTGCGTTTCCGTACCGCAATCAAAGACCCGATGGATTTGGTGTTCCTCTTCTGGTCCATCAGCGTGGGCATCGCCTGCGGCGCCGGCATGTTGGAAATCGCGGTTATTGGTTCCCTCATCCTGACCGCTCTCATCTTCGTGCTGGACAAACTTCCAATGGCCAAAGCCGCAATGATTCTGGTCATCAGCGCGCAGACCGGAAAAGAGCGCACGGCCCAGATTACGGAACTTGTCAAAAAGCACAGCAGATACTATAAAGTAAAATCAAGAAACATCACCGGCGACCAGCTCGATATGGTCATGGAACTATGGGCCGCCCAGGAAGAAGAGCTGACGGAAGAACTTGCCGCGCTGTCCGGCGTCCACAGCGTTTCCCTGATGTCCCATGACGGGGAAGTGACATTCTAATATCCCTTTAACGTGGTTTGTCGGAAGCCGGGCCGGAGCATGGTTCTCTGGCACAGGCCCTTGAAAAACGTCGGCACTTAGTGAAAAAGCGGTTTTTGCTTTTGAACTTAGTACCGCTACGTTTTTCACGGAGCAAAAGCGTGCCTGTAAAGAGACTATGCTCCGGCCCGGCTTCCGACAAACCACAAGGAAAATTTACAGTTATGGCATTTTATTCTTTCAACCCATCCTAAAAAGTGGTATGATAAACGAAGACTCACAGGTCAAGGATTCAGAAAGGTATCATTATTTTCATGAAAAAAGCATATATTATAGGCGCCGGCCCCGCAGGACTGACCGCCGCCTATGAACTTTTAAAGCAAAGCAAGGAATACGAAGTCACCGTTCTGGAAGAAAGCGGCGACATGGGGGGCATCTCCAAGACGGTCAACTACAAAGGGAACCGTATGGACATGGGCGGACACCGTTTCTTTTCCAAAGTGCCGGAAGTCAACGCCTGGTGGAACCGGATGCTTCCTTTACAGGGCTTTCCTACTTATGACGACATCATCTTAAACCGCGAGATGCCGCTTGTGATGGGCGGCCCGGACCCACAAAAGGAAGACCGCGTCATGCTGCGCAGGCATCGGGTGTCCCGCATTTATTTTAACAGAAAGTTTTTCGATTATCCGATTTCCTTTAAATTTGAAACCTTCAAAAACATGGGGCTTATCACCACTTTGCAGTCCGGTTTCAGTTATCTTTCCGCGCTGCTCCACAAACGGGAGGAAAAGTCTCTCGAAGACCTTTACATCAACCGTTTCGGGCGCAAATTGTATTCCATGTTCTTCGAATATTATACGGAAAATCTCTGGGGAAGGCATCCGCGCGATATCGCTCCCGACTGGGGCGCACAGCGCATGAAGGGGCTTTCCATTACGGCAATCATCAAAGACGTGTTCGGCAAAATGCTGCCCGGTAAAAAGAACCGCAAGGTGGAAACTTCTCTAATCGAGGAGTTCAGCTATCCAAAACTTGGCCCCGGCCAGCTATGGGATGTAACCGCCGAAGAAATCCAGAGACTGGGCGGCGTCATCCTGCGCAACAGCCGTGTCGTGAGCCTGCATAAAGACGATAAAAATCATATCACCTCTCTGACTTATGAAACGGACGGTCAGAAGATTACCGTAGAAGGCGATATCTTTATATCTTCCATGCCGGTAAAAGACCTCGTCTCAGGCATGAACGATGTTCCGAAAGAGCCGGCAAGAATCGCGGCCGGACTTCCTTACCGGGATTATATGACGGTAGGCCTTCTTCTGCCGAAGCTGAACCTGAAAAACAAGACCAAAATAAAAACAGTCAGCAATATCGTTCCGGACTGTTGGGTTTATGTGCAGGACCGTTCCGTGCAGCTTGGCCGTTTTCAGATTTATAACAACTGGTCCCCCTACATGGTAAAAGACCTGAAGCACACCGTATGGATTGGACTCGAATATTTTGTTACGGAAGGGGACAAGTACTGGACGATGCCGGATGAAGAATTTACAAAATTTGCCGTCAGTGAAATCGTCAGCATGGGGCTTATCGACAAGCCGGAAGATGTCATGGACTCTCATGTAGAACGGGTTAAAAAAGCTTACCCGGCTTATTTCGACACTTACAAAGAAATTGATACGCTCGTAGATTATCTGAAATCCATCGATAATCTCTACTGTGTCGGCCGGAACGGCCAGCACCGCTACAACAACATTGACCATTCCATGATGACGTCCTTTGAAACGGTAAAAAACATCGTCGGCGGCATCAAAAACAAAGATAATATCTGGAATGTCAATACGGAACAGGAATATCACGAAAGCTGAAAATAAGGCGAAGAAGGTTCATTCCCTCTTCGCCTTTTATCTTTTTAAGATGATATTCAGTTCACTGCCTTCACTACCGCGTCTCTAATCAGCTTCATTCCTTCGGAGTTCAGATGCACGCCGTCCGATACATACCATTCCAGATTTTCCGCCGTAATCCCGCAATTTTGCAAATCAATGACCTGACAGCCTTTTGCTTTTGCGATTGTCTCGATTCTCTTTCCGTAATCTTCCGGAGACAGTTCCAGGCTGTTGACAAACGGTACGAATACCGGCCCTGATGCAGGCCCCCATACGCCCATCGCAGGAAGATTGCAACAGTAAATTTCCGCATTCGGATAATAAGCGATTAACTTATCCAGCATCAGGCAGTACGCATCGCTGAAATTCTCTATAACGCCCTCTTCCACAACCCGCGTGCCGTCATTATCTCCAAGCGGCACGGCTTTCATAAAATCATTTGTTCCCATATATACAATAATAACATCCGGAAAACAACCGCTGCCGCCGATTAAATCGCCGATTCTGTAATCGCTGCATCCGTAACTGCAATCATCGGCGCTGGTCGAATCCCCTATACAGGTGCTTCCCGAACTGGAACCGTTGACGCACAGCTCCATGCCCGTATCCTTTAAAACCATCTGCCACCATGTCTGCTCAACTTCCGCCACATCGCCATTCATTGGGAAAAAACAGGAATAGCCTTCCGGAATCCATCCGTCAAACGTGGATATGCTGTCTCCCAGTATCGAAAGCTTCTTCGTGCCGGCCGGCGTCTCTTCCTCTCTTCTCGCGGCTTCCACAGCCTTATCGCCGGAACCTTCCTGCGTTTCGTCTGTTCCGGATGCCGCACTCTGTTCGCCGTCCACCGGATTTTCCGCATCGTCCGCGTCTTTTTCATTCGTCTGCGCTTCCGCATGCGCATTTTCCGCCGCATCCCGCGCATCCGTTTCTTTCGGCATCGTCTGCGATTCTGCATCGACCTGGCTTTCCGTGTCCGTCCGGCCCTCCGACGCTGCATCTCTCCCGCTTTCACCCTGTCCGCCGCATCCCGCCAGAACAAGCAGACATCCGGCCAGTGTTCCCGCCAAAATCCGTTTTTTTAAGTTGCTGATAACCATACCTTTCTCCGCCCCAATCTCATTTGTCTGATATTTTCGTGCTTTCTTTCATGCGTTCTTTCACGCTTTCTTTCGTACTTTCTTCCGTGCCCTGTACTCCAACGCCTTTTGGTCATGACACATATGTCACTTTTTCTTAAAAACCGACTGCCGCGCGCCGTGCATCTTTTCATGATGCTTCATCACATCGTCGGCCGCGTCCATCCGCAGTCCCGCGTCGATAAAATCACAGTTCCTGCAGAACGGATAATTCTGCCGTCCGTCTTTGACCGCATCCCGCAGCTTCCGGTAGCTTTCGCTGTTCCATCCGTCTTTTAAAGACACATTATGCAAATCGGCCAGGTCTGTCACTTCGAAATTATCGCAGCAGCATATGCCGAGTTTTCCGTTCGGCATAATCCACATATCCGTAAAAGGCATCAGACATGTTTCTTTAATGACCTTTCCTTTTGACTGCTTATTCGGTGCGCTGCCCGCACGATTGGTCAGGACTTCCTTCAAATAACGAATCTGAATTAAAATATCCACATCGCCAAATTCTTCCGGATGCGCCTTTACATATTCATATATAACCCGGATATTTTCGTGCATCTTCATATCCAGACAGTAATTATTGATAATCAGCTGGTCCACATAAGGAACTATCTTCTTCACCTTATCGATATCCAGAAGCAGCCCGTTCGTTGACATGAAAATAAACGCGTCGGGCAGTTTTTCCCGCGCATACTGATGAAACTCGACGATACGCTTGTCCAGCCAGGGTTCGTTATTTCCGTATAAAGTCAGATGTCCCTTATAATTCCATTCCTGCAGCTGGTCGATAATGGAATAATAAAGTTCATCCGGCATCCTCATATAAGGCCGTTTCTCCGCATGAATATTCGCCGTGCAGAACTCGCAGGTACTGTTGCACCGATTCACCGTTTCCAGATTGACAACGACCGGATGCGGCGCCTCTTTCGTTTTTTCCAGCTGACCGTAAAAATATTCGATATAGCGCTTCTGCTGCTTCCTTCTCGTCAGAAACTGCAGTTTCAGATAACTTTCACTGGAAATTCTTGGCAGATATTTTCTTGCATTCCATCCAAGCACCCCCGCAAAATTGTGTATTCTAATCGCCATGATTGTCCTCCATTCCTGTGCCGGGCAGGCATCTGCCTGCGCCTTCTTTCTGTCATTTTACCATATATACATAAATCGTGTAGCTTTCATCTTCCGATGTATAACTCCCTGACAGAATAAGCCCCGTTTCTTCCGCATTATCAAGTTCTATTCTGGAAAAAAGATATTTCCCGCCCAGAGCTTTCATGCTTTCCGCATCCATATAAATCGTCCGGTCCGTCGCCTGAATGCTTTTGGTCGCGCGCACGATGCTCGAATCGGTTCCTGAATATAAATACGCCCGGGCGCCCCATTCGTCATAGTAAATCCGGCTTTCTTCCACCCGTTCTAACGCCGGAGCGATAATTTTCCGAAAATCTTCTTTATACTGCTGCGCATAGAACCCGAGATAACCGTCCAACGTAGCGATTCCGTTGTATTCCAGAACCGCCGGATGCAGTCCGTAAGCCAACGACCACTCTCCCTCGTAGGCAATCTCTTCTTTTATCCTCTCAAATAAATCTACCGCATAGAACTGCTCATAGTCAAGCTCATCCACTTCCGTTCCGTGGAAATATTCATATGCGCGGTAATAACAGGTGTAATATAAATCGTTATATCTGCCCGGCGATAAAATAACAACCAATATTGCAATGCAGATTATCAGATTGGCGCCCCACATTTGTATGACACCCATGTCATAAATCCTTATTAAGACAAGGAACAGCGCGCAGTACCATAAAAACGGATTGAAAAACACCGTCCGGTTAAACTGCCAGCCCTCTAAAGGCGGCACAAGCGTTTCCACAATCCTTCTGACGGAACCGCAGTCATACAGCCCATATACCACACTGTTAAAGACGAGAAAGAGCATCACAAAATTGAAACGGTCTTTCAGAATCCTTTTCGGCTGCTTTTTCAATATATAATATATGTTATTTATCAAAAAATACAACACGCAGACCGGCAGAACGATTTTGCCGTGCACACCGTCGGCGTGAAAAATGCCGTCCTTCCATACGGTAAAAATTTCCCGCAGAACTTCTCCCGCCGACAGTTCCGCATTCACAATACTGGAACGAATCGTCACTTCATCGCTGAGCAGCATTTGCCCGAACAAACGATATTCGCATACCACATAGCCGAGCGCCAGCACGATAATCCCCACAATCAGCGTCCAGGCAGGCTTTTTATCCCGAATCGAAAGCCACACGGCTGCGATTACCACATAACCCAGAAGAAAGAGTCCCATATAGGAAAAATAAGATACGAGCGGATATAAAAAAAGCAACCCGTAAAGCCCTTTTGTCGGTTTCCGGTAAATCCGGATGAGCAGATATGCCGCGAGCGGCATGGACGCAAACGCAAATCCGAAAGCCGGAAAAACATTTAAAATTCCGTAAACAAAACCCGTCATATATATCAAAGGCCGGTACACCAGATACTTTTCCGGATATAATTCCTTTGCGAGAAGCCGGAAAGAAACGATGGCAATCACGACCTTCAAAAGCAGCCCGAGCACATACGCCGTGAAAGTCGGAAAAATCATATAAAGCATGCTGTACAGCGACAGCTCGGAAGGCAGATTATCTCTGCTGATTCCGCCAAGAAACGGCATATCCACGCCATGCTTCCAGAAAGAATCCGTATTTTTCAGCATCTGAAACTGCGCCAGAAACAAATCCATATTGTCGTGAACCGCAATATAACTCCGCTCCCCGAAATACAGAAAGACAACGCCCTCAAGCAGCAGAAAGCCCGCTATCGGAAAAAGGAACCAGTATTTTGTAAGCCACACGAACCAGGCCTGTTTTTCCAGTTTTTTTACTTGCACAAACATATTTGTCTCTCCGGTCTATTTACTTGTATCAGCATGCTTGCTCTTCGGGTTTTACCTGTATGAACATACTTGTCTCTCCGGTTTCCCTGTTGACAGTAGTGTCATTCTTTCTTATCCTGTTTTTTCTGCGTCTGGAATACGAACAGCTTCTGTCCGAAAAAGTTCAGGAAAATGAAAATTCCCATACCGAGTATCATTGCCACATTGTCTACGATGACCGGAGGCTGCGAAGACAAAACGTATTCCACGAACGGCTGCGCTGCGCCGAAGGCCGTCAGATAGCAGACCAGAATGTTGATTGCAAAACGCCAGGGCAGCCATTTATCCTTGTTTTCCACTTTGAACGTCACTTTGCTGTTGGCATGATAGGAAAATATGCTGCCGATAATATAAGAAATGCCGCTGGAAAGCCAATAGTTCAAATGAATCAGATTATACAAAAGCGCCATGATTATCCATCCCAACATCGTATTCATAACGCCTACGATACCAAAATGAATGACCTCCATAATGAACTTTTTATGATGCTCATATAACTCTCTCAATTTCTTTCGGAAACTCCTTTGTTCGCATACTCGCTTTTTCAGATACGCGTATTTCAAATACGCACTTTTTCAAACACTCGCTTTTCAGATACGCGCTTTTTCAGGCATATTTGCCGCTTGTGAAAAAGAATTTCTTTCGCTATAATAAACTCTGTAAATAAAAGCATTTTTATTAATCAGTGCAGAAATAATACAACCATACTCTAATATACACAATTCTGACACATTTATCAATAAGGGAGATTGTTATGCCGGCATTAAAAGTACATCACATTGGATATCTTGTTAAAAAAATGGAAGCTGCGACCCGCTCTTTTGAAGCGCTTGGGTATGAAATCACGCAGCCGGCCACATATGACGAAATCCGCAAAATCCATATCTGCTTTCTGGAAAAAGACGGATACCGCATCGAACTGGTATCTCCTGCCTCCGAAGATTCGGTCGTTTCCGGCCTGATAAAAAAATTTAAAAACAGCCCCTATCATATTTGTTATGAAACGGAACAGTTCGACAAAGACTATCAGGAGCTGATAAACGGGGGTTTTGTATCCATTGACACCCCGACGCCCGCGCCGGCGCTTCAGGGAAGAAACGTCGTATTTCTGATGAACGCCTCTATGGGAATGATAGAATTGCTGCAAAGTGAAAACGCAGGCTCTTAAGCCTGCGCTTCTTTCAGTAAGACAAATAAATTCAAGACGAATCCATCGATGCAAATAATCGCCTATGATATCTGGCTTAAAATAATATCTGCCATTTCTCCGACATTTTTCATGGCTACTATCTGCCCCATATGAAACTTCATGCCAAATTCCTGCTCTACCGCCGCCAGCAGATTAATATGTTCCAAAGAATCCCACTCCTCGATATCATCCGCCGTGGTTCCATCTGTTACCGTAATTTCTTCGTCGTCAAAAACGTCACGGAAAACTTCATTTAATCTCTCAAAAACTTCTTCTCTGCTCATCGCAATACCTGTGCCTTTCCGCCTTTCCTCAGTCTGTGATTCAACGTATCTTTCCTGCCGGTCGGCTGTCCGCCGGCTTATTGATATCACTATAACTGATTTTTGCCCCTTATGCAATAAATTATCTATTCTTCCGGATAAAAATCTTTCATAATTTTGCGTGATAAGTCCTCCGCATATTTCCGCCGGCCTTCCGAAGTAAGATGGATGCCGTCCTCCAGGTAGTCATCCGCCGTATAAGCATCGATGCCGCTCACTTCAAAAGCATTGTACAAAAGAACATTGTCCTCCCTGTGCTGGTCGTATACATACCCGCAGGCTCTGGCGTATTCTATCAGCGTCCCGTAACCGTAATCAAGCGAATAACCGTCGCCCATAAAAGTCTCTCCATTAAAGAACTGGCAGTAATGCGGCGCTATCAGCAGTATTTTGGCATCCGGATACGCATCTCGGAGTTTTCTTATGGCTTCTTCCAACGCGCCTCCATAAGTATATGCCTCATCCATATTTCTTTTCTCGCCGTTCGGCAGATATCTGCTGGTCGGAATCTTCGAGAGGAAATCATTGATTCCATACTCGATGACAAAGTAATCGGTCTTGGAAAAATCGCATGTTTTCATCAGTTCCCCGGCTTTATAATTATCAAAAATTTTGGTATCGATTCTTCCCGTAATCGCATTGACAACGCCGAGCAGGCATCTGGAATCCCATTGCGGATAATCCATGCTCTCCCCGGGAAGGAGCGCCGCCGTCGTTCCGCCCATCGACAGGTTATAGACCTTCGCATTGCAGTTCTGGGAAATCAGGTATGCCACACCGTCATATTCGCGGGTACTGTCCAAAATACTGTCCCCCATGAAAACAATCTGCATATCTTTTTCGTCTTCTTCCGGCGTTTCGGCCTGTGCTGCCTCGTTATCACCGGACGCGTCCTGCTGTGCCGCTCCTTCTGTTCCGGCAGCGGTTTCCGGCGCGTCTGTTCCCGTATCAACCGAGGTGAGATTGGTAATCTGTCCCTGTTCTGCGGAAGTGTTTTCCGGCTCCGCCTCCGGGGCTGCCTGCGCCGTGTCCTTGCTTCCCGCATCCTCCTGCACCTTTTCAAGCGCCTGAAGCGTTTCGGCGTTACGCTCTTCCAGCGCAATCCGCTCCTGCTCCAGCCGAAGCTTCTCCTGTCCGTAAATAATCTCTATCAGGGCAAGAATACAGAAACCTATCATAACACAGAGCAATATGACTTTCCCGTAATAACGATTTCTTCTCCGGTTCCCTCTTTCCGGTCTTTTGGGTTCTCTTATTCTATAATCCATTTATTATCCTCCATTCTTACCCGGCATATGAATCCGGGCAGCGCGAAAACGCTTTGACTTTGCGGACACCTTTATAGTTTTAACTATAACACATTTTTCCGTTTCCGGGTACTTCTATCCTAATTATTAATGAAACCTTTCGATTTTCTTAATATTTCGCTCCGCTCTTGTAACACCGCCTTTTTATAGTATATAATAAATAAATTGCTAATATGTATCCTCTATTATTTCCGAAAGGAATGACATAAATGTCATATTTATACAGAAAAAAAGAAGACAAACTGAAACATTTATCTTTTGCCCCAAAAGAACCTTTTTCACCGCTCCGCCGCCATGCGGACAAGCCGGTCTTTTTTTTATTTCTTGCCGCATTTTATCTGTTTCTTCTTTTGTTTATCCGGCCGGTAGACGGCATAAATGACGACTGGGGCATGTACAGCACGCTTTCGGGCGCCTATACGGGAACCCCGAACGCGCATGTGCTGTTTTTCCTCTATCCGTTATCCTGGCTTCTTTGCAGACTGTATCAGCTTAACAGCAGTATCCCCTGGTTCGGTCTTTTTCAGCATGCGGTTCATATATGCTGCATCTGGCTCCTTTATGCCAGATGTCTTCATCTCTGGAAAAAAAAGCATTCCGATTCCGAACCGATACTGCTCCCTGCCCTTTCCATTCTGGCCATCCTCTTTTTCATTGTGGACCTGAATGTTCTCAGCGAGGCGCAATATACTACGACCGCAGGTTTTGCGGCTGCTTCCGCGCTATTTTATTTTATTACGACCAAATCCGACGAAAGCATTTCTCTTTTTTTAAAAGGTAATATTCCGACATTCCTGCTCGCATGGCTGGCTTTCAGCATGCGCCAGAATGTCCTTTTTATGATGATGCCGATTGCCGGTATGCTGTGGCTTTCCAAATGGCTGTTAGCCAGCCGCCGCACTTGCGGCAGCTACTTTCTGAAGCTCTTTTCTTTTGCCCTGATTCTCGCCGCCGGCATGGGCATCCTTTACAGCCTTCATATGAACGCATATGCCGAAGAAAAATGGGCCGATTTTATTCAAATCAATCATTACAGGGAACGGATTGGAGATTTTTATACCTGGCCGGAATATGAAGAATGTTCGGCCGAAATAACCGCGCTCGGCCTCGACGAAGAATCCTACGGTTATATCAGAGGCGGCGCTCCCTATATCGGTTACCGGCTGAGTCTCCAGGACTGGGAACAGCTGCACCGGATTGCCAAAGACTGCTACCGGGCACGCACTTCCGTAACGGAATGCCTGAAAAATATTCTGACAGGAAGCCTGAATGTCTTTCTCTATCAGAACGGCATGCAGCCTTTGAACCTCTGCGTCGCTTTTCTTCTGCTCCTTACGCCGGTTCTTTCTCTGTACCGGCGCAATATCGTCTCCTTTTTTGTCTATCTTTTTTATCTGACAGGGAGAACTTTTACATGGTGCTATATATTATATCAGGGACGCTTTCCCAAACGAATTATCCAGCCGCTTTTTACCGCCGATTTTATGGTGCTTGCCGGCATCCTGCTCGCGTTTAACCTGATTCGTCTGACGAGGAAAAAGACCTGTGCGTTCGCACTTTCCTGCATCGTCCTTTTATCTGCCATTTCCGTGTACGCCACCAAAACGGATATCGATGCTTCCTATCATGCCAATCAAAGCGTCTGGGAGGGCTTAAAAGAATATTGTTACAGTCATCCGGATTCTTTTTATATCTGGACGAGCGGAAGCAACACGCTGGACAACTACTGTGAATCGCCTTTCAGTATGACGCTTGATACTTACCAGAATTTCTTTTATACAAATTGGGGCGTGGTCTGCAATCCGAACAGCCGCACCAAACTGGCCAGACACGGCATAGAAGAATTTGGCGCGGACCTCGTGGCAAATGAAAATGTCTTCTTTATCTTTGAAGAGGGGCTCTATCACAAAGAACTTCCTGTCATCATGTATTTCAGGCATACCTATGGCGTTGACTGCGAAGTTACAGACAGCTTTCAGGCAGGCGAACGGACTTATGAGGTATATCGGCTGATTGAGCGATAGAAATTGGCGATAAAAATTGGCGATAGAAATCAGGCGATAAAAATTGGGCGCAAAAAATGCCGGACTGTTTTCTCAACGTAGGACTTACAATCCGGCACAGGCTCTCTAATTATGATTATGCTGCCTGTTTCTTATTCAGATTGCGCATGACAAGCGCATAGCGGTATTCGAAATCACGTCTGTTTTTCAAGGCCATATTGGACAGAATCAAACCTGCAAAGAACGACTGTACTGCGGCAAGACCGATAAAACCACAGACGAACAATGTCGGGAAACGCAGTACGAGTCCCGTTTCCAGATAAGAAATCAGAATCGGAACGAACAGCAGAATCGCAATAAGCGCCAGAACCGCCGCACAGGCGCCGAAAAATCCGAACGGCTTATAATCCCGGTAAAGCTTTACGATAGTGCGTATCACCCGGAATCCGTCCGAAAAAGTATTCAGCTTTGACTCACTTCCTTCCGGCCGGTCTCTGTAATCCACGATAACATTCTCAATCTGCAGATTGTTATATACGGCATGAATCGTCATTTCCGTCTCAATCTCAAAACCGGTGGAAAGCACCGGAAAAGTCTTGGCAAATCCGTAACTGAACGCTCTGTACCCCGTCATAATGTCTTTGATATCGCATCGGAAAAGCTTATTGATACCACTGCGGACGATGCTGTTTCCAAAATTATGAAAGGGACGCTTGTTTTCCGTAAAATATGTGGAAGAAAGTCTGTCACCCACTACCATATCCGCATTGTGATGCAGAACCTTGTCCGCCATTTCCCTGGCATATTCCATCGGATAAGTATCGTCACCGTCTACCATAATATAGCATTCCGCCTCTATTTCACGAAACATACGGCGGATAACATTTCCTTTTCCCTGCATATGCTCGTATCTTATCTGTGCGCCCGCCTCCGCCGCAAACTCCACGGTACGGTCTTTGGAATTATTATCATATACATAAATGACCGCCTCCGGCAGCGCCGCTTTGGCGTCTTTCACGACTTTGGCGATTGTCTTCTCTTCATTATAACATGGAATCAGAACTGCTATTTTATCCATTCCGTTCAATATACCCCTTTCACATTCAATACGCTTATCATACCAATCATACCATAAGAAACAAAGATTCTCTACCCTGAATTAATACGATTTCCTCAGAATCCCTGATAAATAAATTCCGCCGCACTGTATTCAGGCCCGTAACAGCCAAACAAAATCACATAAAACAACAGCGCATACCAAATCAGCCATCTGACCGGCAGTTTTCTCCCGGCAATTCTGTCCCGCACGGACCCTTTTTGCTGCAGAATGGAAACGACAAGCAGCAACAGCAGGGAAGCCGCCGCGATACCACATTCCACCGCGTCAAGACCGAGTGTAAATAACGAACCGTTCCAGAAAATCCCCGGATTCCACGTCGTTACCGCTCCACGCAGCATCGCAAACGCAGCCGATACGGATTCCGCGCGGAAAAATAGGTCCCCGATGCAGACCAGAAAAAAGGTCCTCAGCATCCGGACGGCAGAAATCATTTTTCCACCCGCATTGATATGAAGCCTGCCCATCGCCCGCGCGCATGGTTCTTCCAGCAATTCTTCCATCACGATATAAAACCAGTGCAGCAGACCCGAACCGATTACATACTTCCAGTCTCCGCCATGCCAGACGCCCACCGTGAACCAGAGCAGGAACATCGCCGCAAACGTCGCATACCGCTTTCCCTTTTTCTTGCCGAACTTCTTTTTCCAGGACTGATTCAGATTTGTAAAAAAACGGGAACGCAGAAGCGGATAAAATACATAATCTTTCATCCAGACACCGAGCGTAATATGCCATCTGCGCCAGTATTCCGCAACACTTTTGGCAAAAAAAGGCGTCCTGAAATTTTCAGGCAGCACAATGCCCAGACTTTCCGACATCCCGAGCACAATGTCCATGCAGCCGGAAAAGTCCGTATAAAGCTGAAAAGCATAACAGACCGTAGCGACCCATATATACGCCCCCGGATACGCTTCATAACCGCCATATACGGTATCTACAAGCGTCCGCAGCCGCTCGGCAATCACAAGCTTCTTAAAAAGCCCCCACAGCATTCTCTGCATGCCGCGCGTCACTTTTCCATAATCAAAAACATGCCGTTCAAAAAATTGTTCTCCGCACTCCCGATACTGCAGTATCGGCCCGGATATCATTACCGGAAAGTACATTCCGTACAATGCCAGTTTCCCAAAATTTTTCTGCGGCGCGGCAATTCCATAATAAACATCGATAACATAGCCAAGCAGCGTAAATGTATAAAAAGATACCCCAAGCGGTACGAGCAGGCTCCATCCGTGCAGCAGCGCTTCCTGACGGCCGGCCAGACCGGCAATGCCATTCACCGTATTGATAACAAAGTTAACATATTTCAAAACAAACAAAACGCCGATGTTTGCCGCCACAACCGCCGCCAGCGCAAGCTTCCGTTTAACGGCATCTTCCGTCCCGGTCATCACGCGAATCCCGCCGTAACAGACTGCCGCGGATGCGAGCGGATATAAAATCAGCAGACCGTTATCCGTAAGCAGATAATAAACCGCGCTGCAAAGCAGAAGAAACGGCCATTGGCACTTCCCGGGAATCATATAATAAACTGCCAGAATACAGGCAAAAAAACATAAAAAATAAAAAGAGGTAATACCCATTCTGATGCTGTCCTCTCATTCTCTTATTGCAGACTTCCTATATTTTACAGTATATACCGAAATTCTTCAAGTAGCCAGAACGGTTTGAGGGAAATAGTCTTGTTTCAAGACACAATAATACTAAAATAATAATAAACAAAGGAGGGATATTTATAGCACTTATTCATTGTCCGGAATGTAAGAAAGAAATGTCTGATAAAGCAGTAAGTTGTCCGAATTGTGGCTGTCCAGTTTACAATCCTCTTCCTCACTTCCAGTATTATAACGCCGCTATCTCTTTGACCTGAATAAAATTTATTTTTCTGACTGCCCTACAAAACTATTCAGCCTTAACGGATTTCAGGCACATATGGATACTGTGAAAAATAAATTTTTTCACAGGCAAATTTGTGCTTGCGCCCAAATTCGCGTGTTGAGCAAGAATGGGGGATTTTTATGAAAAATCTGTATAATTTGGAAAAAGGAACTGTTTTATAGTACAATTTATAGGACACATCCTTTTATATAATGTAAAAGGATGATTGGCTATGGAAGATATTAATATTTTATTATCATGCTTGCAGCATATTGCTGAGCACGATTTTGAAAAGGAAAATGTGCAGGAAATAGAACTGAAAACGCATGATATATATATTTTTCTGAAAAGAGAACACTAAAAAGCGCATCCTGCGCATTCGAAGTCTTAAAAACATAATATGCTTATCAAGGGAGCCGAAGGGGCGATTACGTCAGCCGCCGGACGAAAGGAAGGGGGCTGGTGCTATGGTTACATATGGTGACTTATTCACATTCGTAATTATGCTTTGCGCCGTTATAACTCTTGTGTTCAACATCAAACGCAAAAAGTAGCGCCCTCGCTCTGGTAAAGTAAGGCGCTACTTCATGTAACAAATTATTTTCCGGCGGCTAGGTGTACTCTAGCTTTCGGCTCTCTTGCTAAATATATTATACACAACACGAAGTCTTTTATCAACCATAAATTAAAACCGCACCGGTGCAGCTAACACCCGGACAAATTCGGTGTCTATGCGCTCATGGAATATAAGAACGGCACATTAACCAGGAGTACTTTTCAGACGCCAGACGACGACGAAAAGGGCGAGCCTTTCACCGAAGCGGAAATTGACACGATATGGCGGCACTCCGTGGACAATGAGATATTGTTCTTATCATGATTTACAGCGGCTACCGCATATCGGCATACAGCAAACCGGAAATAAACAGGGAAGAACTGCGATTTATTTGTTTTTATCTAAAAATTCCCTGAAAAACCGATAAAGACAGGATTTTCACTATATTTATCAGCTTTTTCAGATTCAGATTTTCTTAATTCTTTCTTAAACTACCAGAATATATGTTTTTATTTTCCAATTTGTGGTAAACTCATATAAAAACGCAGGCTTGATATTTACCACTTTATTGCGTAACAGGAGCGGGACTTATGCTTTTTAATTCCATATCCTTCGGGATTTTTTTGATAATCGTATTTCTTTTATATTATATCGTTCCACATAAATACAGGTGGGGATTTTTGCTGCTTGCCAGCTATGCTTTTTACATGAATCTTCATCTTTGGTATGGCATTCTGCTTTTCCTGACGACATTACTGACTTACGGTCTCGCGCTTTCTCTGGAAGGGGCGCGCACCGATGGGCAGAAACGGGTAAAGCTTCTGCTTGGTATCCTGCCGCTTGTGCTGATTCTCGTTTTTTTCAAAACGGCAAATCCCGTTATACAGAAGTTAAATGAAATGGTGGACGCCGGCAGGCTTTCGATACAGCCGCTTACGCTGACAATTCTGCTTCCGGCAGGTATTTCTTTTTATTTTTTCCAGTCGATTGGATATCTGATAGATGTCTATCGGGGAAAAATTGCGGCAGAGAGGCATTTCGGTTATTACGCACTGTTCGTTTCTTTTTTCCCGCAGCTCCTTTCCGGACCGATTGGGCGGGCGGATTCGCTGCTGCCGCAATACAAAAAGAAACGTTCTTTTTCTTATCAAAATGTCACTTACGGCTTGAAGCTGATGGCATGGGGCTATTTTAAAAAGCTCGTCATTGCCGACACTTTCGCAATCACCGTAAACAAACTTTTTAACAATGTGCACAGCTATGTGGGCCTTGCTTTTATTGTCGTTACCGTGATGTTCGCAATCGAAATTTACTGTGATTTTTCGGGCTATTCCGATATCGCCGTCGGCTGCGCAAGAATGTTCGGAATCCGTCTGATGACGAATTTCAAAAGTCCTTATTTTTCCTTTTCCATCAAGGAATTCTGGAGTCGATGGCATATTTCGCTTTCTACCTGGTTCCGGGATTATGTCTATATTCCGCTTGGCGGTAACAGGGTCGCAAAATGGCGGCATATGGTAAATCTGCTGCTTACTTTTCTGGTCAGCGGGTTCTGGCACGGCGCTTCGCTTACCTATATTGTATGGGGCGGCATTCACGGACTGCTTCAGGTTATCGAAACGCTCATTTATCCAAAAGGAAAGACGCGCAAAAAGCATTTCTGGCAGCTTCCGCTGACTTTTATCGTGCTTTGTTTTACCTGGATTTTCTTCCGGGCAAACAGCATGGAAGACGCCCTTTGGGTCATTTCCCGTCTGTTCTGGGATGCTTCCAGGCCGCTCAATTATCTGAAAACGGCCGTCATCTGTCTGGATATGTCCTATTTCCAGCTTGTTGCGATGTGGATACCGGTACTGCTTCTTGGCATTTACGATTATCTGTCATTAAAATTTGATGTCATCAAAGAATTTTCCAGGCTGAAATGCTTCATCCGGTGGCCCATATATGTACTTTTATTAGTCTGCATCGCATTGTTCTCCCCGAAGGGAGTTTCAACAGAATTTATCTATTTTCAGTTCTGATTTTATAAAAGAAAGGCATGGTTGTTTTTATGGCAAAAAGAAAAGACAAATGCCGCAAAAAATATGATATTATGCGTTTTGCGCTGAAATGTATCTGCATTCCCGCGGCGGCTGTATTCATCATATATTTATTGAATGATTCTTATCGGAAAATCAACGAGGAAAAATATCAGGATATTTCCAAGTTTTCCACGCTCGGAATCTATGTCCCGGAAGTGCAGATTGGAAATCTTGGCAGCTCTCATGGCGCCTATGATTTTAATTATGACGCGCTGACAGAACGCGGCTACTCATGCTTTAACTTCGCCAACACAAGCCAGTCCTACAATTACGATTTAGCCGTTTTAAAAGAATTTGGAAGCTATCTGACCAAAGACAGCATTCTGTTCATCCCGGTATCTTATTTTTCTTTTAACAATGAAGTGGTAAACGATGCCGAGCGGGAAGCGATGAGTCTGCGTTATTACCATTGTCTTTCTCCGGAAAATATTCCGGACTATGACCTCTATATCGATATTGTTGCGCATAAACTTCCGATTTTGTCCGCGGGAAAAGATATCCTGAAGCTCTTTCCGAATCTGAAGCTGTCCATCATCGCCTGTGCGGCGGAAGGCGACGGCATCGACGAGGCCGCCTTTGCAGGCAGAGCGCAGGAAAGATACAGCCGGCATTTCGATAACAAAGATGAATATTTTATGCAGGAAAGAATCGAAGAACTTTATGAAATCATTGATTACTGCAAAGAACATGACATTACACCGATTTTGATTACAACCCCTTTTTCAAAGTATTATCGGGATTTGGTGTCCGAAGATTTTTTGACGGAATTTGAAAGCGTTGTGGGGAAAATCGTTTCCGACACAGGCGTCAGTTATTATGATTATTCCTATGACGCCCGTTTTCGCGGCAATCTTGCCTATTTTATGGACGCCGACCATTTAAACGGGGAAGGCGCCGCCTATTTCATGGAAATCTTAATGGAAGAAGTTAGTGAATTAAAGAGTTTTCTATCCTAAAAATGCAAGCCCAACGACTTGCATTTTTCTTTACTATAACATATTTTTCATCATTTTCTGTCAATTAACTCAGAAAGGCGCATAACTGCGTCTTTCTCCACCATCCTGTCCGGATTTCTGTAAAAAGAAGACACAGCCTGTTCATCCACTTCTTTTGTCACCTCTTCCGCAAGCATACTGCCGGGGTGAATGCAAAATTCCAATACTCTTTGTTCTTTTTCAGCTTTGGCCGCCATCGCGGGATATAATCTGACAATCCTGTCATAATCCATACGGCCGCTCATAACGAGTCCCCATAAATACATCTGCCGCATGGCATGGCTCTTCGCATAGCGGTCAACTTTAAACGAAAGCAGGTACAATAATCGGTTTTTAACAAAATTAATCGGACGGTATGTTTTCCACAGGGAAATGTCGGAAAGAAAGACCCCCAAAACTTCTTTGGAATTTCTGATATATTCCACCGCATAACGCTCTTCTTCCAGAACTTCCGTCAGCGCTTCCCACACAACAGGAATCATATGCGCATGTTGATGGGCGTCGATGCGGAGCCCTTTTTGCCTGCAGGGAATCTGATGTTCTTCGGCAATTTTTATACAGCGCAGGATTTCCTTCTGCCCTGCCGTAATCTGTGTCCTGATTTCTTTTTTTAACTGTGCTTTCACCGCATTGCGCCTCACCGGATGAAATGAAAGCAGAAACAGTTTTCCCCAGGACAGTCCGATATAATCGCTTCCTTCTTTGGCAAGCAGCGGCGTTTCACCGCTTCCTGCAAGGCATCTTCCCTCTACAAAATCAAGATGAATGGACATTGCCGGCAGAAAAGGCAGCTCCGGTATCGTTTCCGCAAGAAGCTCCATACATTTTCCGGAACATGACATATTTGTCAGAACGCTGATGCTGTCCAGTTTTCCTTTTTTCATACATTCCAGTATATCCCGTGACGTATGAACCGTCAGCGCATAATCATCTGCATGAATATCCAGTTCAATCATCGCCGTCCTGCTCCTCGCTTTTTTTCCAGACGACCGTATCGATAATATACCTCGGCCGTTTCTTCGTCTCCATATAAATTTTCCCAATATACTCGCCGATGATTCCGAGAGACAACAGCGTAATGCCGCCCATAATCAACGATACGATAAGACTTGTCGTGTATCCGGGCACATTTTTTCCCTGAACCCATTCTAACAGGCTGATAATGCACATAATGAAGCTGAAAATGCAGACGCCGAATCCGATGACTGCTATCATCCGGAGCGGTGTGACGCTCATTGAGGTAATGCCGTCTATCGCAAGCGTCATCATTTTGGCAAGTGTATATTTGGACTGTCCCGCTTCCCTTTTTTTCACATCAAAATATACTACATCCGAAGCAAATCCCATGGTTGGAATCAGGCCGCGCAGAAACAGGTTCGTCTCACGATATTCCGAAAGAGCATCCAGCGCTTTTCTGGACATCAGGCGGTAATCCGCATGATTGGCGATGACTTTGCTTCCGAGCAGGTGCATCAGTTTGTAATATATCGTAGCGCTGCTTTTCTTAAAAGTGCCGTCGGAATGCCTGTCGTTTCGTACCCCGTATACGACTTCGCTTCCTGCCATATAGCTTGCGAGGAATTTATCCAGCGCCTCAATATCCTGTTGCAAATCGGCGTCTATTGTTACGACCGCATCCGCATGCGGTCTGGCTGTCATCATTCCGGCAAGAATCGCGCTCTGGTGTCCGTAATTGCCCGCCAGGCTGACAACGGAATACATCGTGTCTTCTGCCGCAATCTGATGCACCAGCCGCTGTGCCTTTCTCTGTCCCTGCTGCCATCGTTCACGAACATTATTTTGCTGTCCGGGTTTATCTTTCCTTCCCCTATCAGTCTGCGCAGCTTATCTCCCATGACCTGAGCAGATTTTTCCACGACTTCTTCCTCGTTATAACAAGGTACGACCAGATACAGGACCGGTATTTTTCTTCCCTCATTCTCCATCTTGATTCCTCCGCATTTCCGGTCTGTCCTTCTATATTTTATAGTATTCCCGATACCACATCGCGAAATTTCGCAGTCCTTCTTCCAACGGCGTATCCGGTTTAAAATCATAATCCCGCATCAGCCCGCTGACATCGGCATAAGTCTGGTATACATCTCCCGGCTGCATCGGCAGAAACTCTTTGACCGCAGTCTTCCCAAGACATCTTTCCAGTGTTTCGATAAATTCCATCAGTTTCACTGGCTGATGGTTGCCGATGTTATACAGCCTGCTTGCCGCCCCTTTTGCATCTTTTTCGGGCGGATTGCAGAGGATGTTTTCCACACCCTGTACGATATCATCGATATAAGTAAAATCGCGATACATATCGCCTTTGTTATAGATTTGAATCGGCTCGCCTTCCATAATTTTCTTCGTAAACTTGAAATACGCCATATCCGGTCTTCCGAAAGGTCCGTAGACCGTAAAAAAGCGTAGTCCTGTCACCGGAATCCGATATAGCTTACTGTATGCGTATGCCATCAGCTCGTTTGACTTCTTGGTAGCCGCATAAAGGCTGACCGGCTCGTCCACTTTATCCTGTGTGGAAAAAGGAACTTTCTCATTTCCGCCATAGACGGAACTGGAGGAAGCATAGACGAGATGCTCTACCGGAAAATACCGGCATCCTTCCAGAATATGGAAAAATCCCATCATATTAGACTGCATATAAGCGTCCGGATTATCGATGCTGTACCTGACTCCCGCCTGCGCTCCCAAATTCACCGCAATCTGGGGACGATATTCCTGAAAAATCCGGAACACATCGCTCTTCTCGGCCAGGTCGCCTTTGATAAACGTATAACGTTCAAACTTCTTTAAATCCGCCAGCCTGTCCTTTTTCAGAGAAACATCATAATAATCGTTCAGATTGTCGAAGCCGATAACCACAGCTCCTTTTTCCAAAAGACGCTTTGACAGATGATATCCGATAAATCCTGCGCCTCCCGTAATCAAATATGTCTTTCCGGTATCCAGTCCGTTCATATGCCCTCCTGCATTGCCTGTTTCGTAATCTCTTCTCACAACAGTGTACTAGCGCCCGATGCTGTAATACTCGATTCCGGTATCTTTCATCGTCTTGACGTCAAAAACATTTCTTCCGTCATATACGAGCGGTATCCGCATCCACTTCTTAAAATCCTCTGCCGGAATATCCCGGATTTCTTTCCACTCTGTAAAAATGAAGCAGATATGCGCATCTTCCAGCGCATCCTGAACAGAATCCACATAATGAATCGTTCCTTTTCCGTGCCGGCCTTCCGGATAGTGCTTTTTAAAGTTCTCCGCCGCAATCGGGTCATAGGCATAAATATCCGCTCCGCTTTCCAAAAGCAGCCGGATATTGTCGAGCGACGGCGCTTCCCGCAAATCATCGGTTCCCGGTTTAAACGCGAGTCCCAAAACGGCCGTCCGCAGGTTTTGGAATGTAATCATCCGATTGCTCGCTTTCTGATAAAGCCTGGTTTTTTGCTCCGCATTCACATCGACAGCCGCTTCCACAGTCCGCAGCGTATAACCATGCTGATGTGCGATATATTTCAATGCCTTCGTGTCCTTCGGGAAACAGCTTCCGCCATAGCCGATACCGGCATTTAAAAATCTGGAACCGATTCTGGAATCATAGCTCATACCTTCCGCCACCGCATCGATATCCGCGCCGACCAGCTCACATAAATTGGCAATATCGTTCATATAGGAAATCTTCAACGCCAGAAAATCATTGCAGGCATATTTAATCATTTCCGCAGAACGCCTGTTTACCGATACGATAGGAAGCTCAAAAGGCTCATAAATTTTCCGCAGCGTCGCTTCCGCTTCCGCGCTCTCCGTACCGATGATGATTCTTGCCGCATGCAGCGTATCGTGTACCGCGGAACCCTGCGCAAGAAATTCCGGATTGGAAGCGACTTCCACTTTCACATCTCTTACAAGAAAGTCCCGGATGAACTGCTCTACTTTATCGTTCGTTCCGACCGGAACCGTCGATTTTACGACGACCAGACAATCGCGCTCAACAGATTCCGCAATCTGCCTTGAAACGGTCGCAATATAGCTGAGGTTTGCGGACCCGTCCGGCTGTTCCGGCGTTCCGACACCTATAAAAATAGCCTCGGCATTTTTATAGGCGTTCTGATAATCCGTCGTATAATGAAGCCTTCCTGCGGCATTGTTCCTCCGCATCAGCTCTTCCAATCCTTCTTCGTAAATCGGCGTAATGCCCGATTCCATCATTTTCACTTTTGCTTCATCCACATCCACGCAGGTCACATCATGTCCTTTTTCCGCAAAACAAACACCTGCCACCAGACCTACATAGCCAGTTCCCGCAACTGCAATTTTCATTTTTACTCCCATCCGTCCGCTTTGGCAGACACTCAAATTAACAGTTGAAAATTTCAGATTTTCAACCTTCCAGACATGCCGCCTACGGCGGCACAAACAATTCATGCAGAATGGCCGCATGGACATTCTGCCGTGTGAAGAATTTCACACTTGTGAAGAAGGTTCGCCGCGCGAACCGTAGAAGTTCTTCGCGAAACGCCCTCTGGCGTGAGCTTTAGAACTTCTCTTCACACTTTTCTCCTTTGCACATGTCCATATTCCATTTGAACATACCAATGCACTAATCTATTGTATCAGATTCCAGACATGATTTCCAGTACTGACGCGCGTATTCAACAAACTGATTCGCAAGATACGTGTTGGAAAGTTTTTCCCGATAGTTTATGCAATTACGAACATATTTGTCATTCTCCGCACAAATTTTTTCCAACGCATCCGCTCCCCAGTCATCCGCCACGATGCCTAGCCCGTCTTTACGGATATAAGCCGCATTATAGGGCACAGACGTCGTAACCACAGGCGTCCCCGCCGCAATACTTTCCACAATAGAGACCATATTATTGTCTTTCACCGTGGAAATGAGCATCGCTTTTGATTCCGCAAGGAAAGGAAGAAGTTGTTCATGTGTCATTTGTCCACACAAAATAACAGCATCTTCCAGATGGTGCCACGCAATAAAGTCCCGGTATGCGGACTCCAGTTCTCCCTGCCCAATCAGATACAGGCGGTAATCGCGATGTCCGTTTTCCCAAAATTCACGAAACCGCATCATCGTTCTGTCTATTTTCTTTCTTTCGATAAACTGAGAAACTACCACGAAATAATTCCGTTTTTTAACCTGAACCATCTCAGGAAACTTCTGCAGATTCACGCCGTGGTCAACACAGAAATCCGCTACATGAGGAAGGAATCTGCTGATAAACGCTGCCGCAGCTTCCGACCGCGGAATGACCGGCGTTCTCCGCATCATGCTTCCCGCCACAATATGATACCAGATTTTGGACGGAATTTGACGCATAATATTATTGTGTTTTGCCAATTCATGCCAGATTATGGTCTTCTCCGGGCATATCCGGGACGCCGTATAGGACCATGTTCCAAACACTTCGCTCGTTATAATCAAATCATATTCCCGGTGTTTTCGCAGAAACCCTCTGAGTTCTGGCATATAAGGAAGGCATCTTGGCTGAAAGATTTTATGTCCCGTTGTCTCCATAAAAATCAACGGAAATTCGTATGTTTCTTCTTGTTCCGGCTGATAATCCTTTGCGGCGAGAAGCGTCACCTGATGCCCCAGATTTAAAAAACCGAGGCAAAATGTATAAATCATTGTATCTTTAATAGATTTTACCTTCGGAATCCGATTTGTTTCCGATGTATATAAAATTGGATTGATTATCAGAATCCGGCTCATCGCTTCTCTGTCCTTTCTTTTGCCCATTTCCGTTCAATAAAATGAAATTTTCAATAAAATGAAATTTTCAATAAAATGAAAAGGTAAAATTTCTAAATTCATTCATCAGAAATTTTACCCTATTTCCAGTTATTATGCAATGAAAGATTCCGTATCATACTCCTCCGGCGGTGTACCGGGAAATCTTATATGGCATCGACAGAGGCGCGCTCTATCATCCGGCACGGAATCCGGACAATGCCAAAATCTTCCTTTTCCTTCTGTTCTTCATCCAACAACCGAAGCAATATTTCCGCCGCTTTTCTTCCGATTTCCCGCAGTTCAATCTTATTCGTCGTAAGACCCGGACGCAGATATCCCGCCAGTTCTCTATCATCATAACCTGCAACGGAAATATCTTTTCCGATTTCCATATGATTTTCATACAGATAGTCATATGCGCCGGCTGCCATGTTATCATTCATGCAAAAAATTGCGGTTACGCCTTCTCTGACCAGATATTCGGCTTCCCGGTAACCGGAATTTCTCGTCCATTCTCCGTAACGCACCCAGAATGGATTATACAAAATAGTTCCCTCGAACAATGCCTTCTGATATCCCAGAAGACGCGCTTTGGTATGCAAGTTCTCCGCAGAACCTCCAATCAGCCCGATTTTCCGGTGGCCTTTGGAAATGATATACTTTGTAATATCATAGCCGCCCTTTTCGTCATCAATGACAACGGACGGATATTTTTCATTTCCGGAAAGGCCATAAGCAAAGACCGCCGGAATAGGCAAATCAGGATACAGACCATTGATAACCCGGCAATGTCCCGCTACATAAAGCAGACCGTCTACCCGAATAGACAGTGATTCCTGCACCACCGGGTCCAGTACTGCCTTAACCTTTTGTTCATCTTCAAACCAGGTATCCGACCATTTGTCATATAAGCGGAGATTCATCAAAATCGTTCTGTAATCATGGTCTTCACAATACGCCATTACCGCTTCTACAATCGAACCGGTGCTGAACTGGTTTAAATCTTCTGTAATAATACTGATAATGCGGCTGTTCTGCTTACGCATACTCTGTGCAAAAAAGTTCGGCTGATACCCGATTTCCTTAATCGTTCCCAAAACTTTCTGTCTGGTCTCCTCGCTCATGTTCGTTTTACCATTCAGGATATTAGAGACCGTACTCGGTGATACGCCGCATATCTGTGCAATTTCTTTTACTGTAATCACGCTCAAATACTCCTTTGAGAGTATTATAATTTTTTTCAGATTGCCTGTCAATGAAACGGATATTTATACCTGAAAAATACTTACATCCGTTTCAATCTCATTCGCCAGCTCTTCCAGCGATTTTGCCACTTCGGCAACACCTTTTATCATGCCGTTAACCATCTCCGTCGAAGCAAGGGATTCCTCCGTACTTGCCGCATTTTCTTCGGCAATCGCCGTAAGGCTCTGCACAACATCGATGACACTGACGCGCTCTTCATCCATATTGGAAATGGTGTTGGCGATATTGGAAATTTCACTCTGCGTCACTTCCACATTATGACTGACTTCCCCAAAGCAATCCTTTGTATCCGCAAGATGTTCGCTCTGTTTCTTCATAATGTCTTTTACTTCATCCATAATCTGAACTGCGCAGGAGGACTCTTCCAGCAACGCTTCGATAATTTTGTCAATATATTTCGCAGAATCGTTGGACTGCTCGGCAAGCTTCTTAATCTGCCCTGCAACAACTGCGAAGCCGCTTCCCTGCTCGCCCGCACGCGCCGCTTCAATAGACGCATTCAGCGAAAGCAGATTCGTCTCCTCCGCAATCGACGTAATGAGCTGCGCCGCATCCCTGATTTTCAAAACGGAATCATTCGTATTCAGCGTCTGTCGGTTAATCTGCTCTACCGCCGCTTTGGCCTTCTCATTGATATCAACGAGAATCTTCAGTGTTTGCAGCGCCTCCTCACTGGAATGATTGATTCGCTCCGCTACGCCGGAAAGCCTCGATGATTTTTCTCTTGTATCCGCAATCTGATTGCCGATATGAATAACGCGTTCCGACGCACTTGTCGTTTCTGTCGCCTGACTTCCTGCTCCCTGCGCAATTTCCTGAATTGCAGTTTCGACATTCTTGATTGCATCGGACGTGGAAGAAGAATTCTCGCTCATTTCTCCTGCAGTCCGCTGCAGTTCCAAACTTTTTTCCTTTAAGCCCACTACTACATTATACATTGCATCCACCAAAACCTTCATGGCGTTGGCAATCTGACCGACCTCGTCTTTTCTTCCGCAATAACGTTCCAGACGATGTCTGCCTGTAAAGTTCAGGGTTCCGATTTCCTGTATAATCGCTGCTTCACCGCTTATCGCACGGCCTATCATCGTCACGCTGAACCAGACTGCAAACGAAATGATGATAAGAACTGCCAGGCAGAGAATACCAAGCATGATTGAAAGCGTGCGTACCGGCGCAAAAGCAATGTCCCAGTCTGTCAACGCTACTAACACCCAGTCGCGTTCTTCCATATAATACATCGCAGATATAATTTTCTTACCGGTCACACTGTCCGTATATTCAAAAGACTGCGACTGATTTCCCGCACTTTTGGCCTTCTCAATGATATTCAGGACATCCGTATTTTCAACCGCCGTTCCAATCAACTCGTCTTCCGGGCAGAAAATATAACTTCCCGACGCGGAATCCAGCAATAAGTAATTGCTTCCCTCCTGTCTTCCCGCCAATCCATTCAATGTATCCCTTAAATTTCCGGCATAAATCGCCGCGCCTACATACCCCACAGGCTGTCCGTCTTTATCGTTTACCGGATAATACATGGAAATAACCTGTGCTCCGGTGGATTTGGAAGCCATGATTCCGGTATTGTACATTCCTTTTGAAAGGGCGTCCTGAAGCTGTTTCAACGCATCGCCTTCCCGGAGCGTAACGCCGATTACCCCCTGTACATGAGATGCGATTACCGTTGAATTATAATCTGCCGCATATATATTTTCCAGATTATCGCCTGTTGCCGCATAGGCATCCGTATACTCCTGAAGCTCTGTCGCTGCGGACTCATTCGATGTGTCCTGGAGCGTTTTCACCATCGCCGGAGCCTGCGCATATCCAATCAGATAAGTTTCCGCCTTATCCACATAATTCCTTACAATTTCAGCTTGCGTTTCTACAGAATTATTAAGTTGCTGAATAATAGACTCTTCCATAACCTTTGTCATCTGTCTGTTTGCCGCAAACCACAGTCCTACCAGTCCAATAACCAGAATAACAATTGAAATCAGACTGATTTTTACTGCCATTTTCATGTTTTTCATGACTAAAACCGCCTTTCTTCTGTTCTTTATTCTTTTGCCTTTGATATAATTTTGTAAAACGATTTAATCCCATGAATAAATATTACTGATTATCCCCTGAAATTGCAACTGTAACTTTGAAAATTTCATATTTTTGTAGTAGAATCAGATAATTTTGTCTTATAATTCACAAAAAATTACTCTTTTCTGTAAATCGTTTTATTTTTGCTCTGGTAAAATAACATTTTTCCTGATAATAAGGGGACTAAAAAACCTGGCCGGTAAGGGCCAGGTTTCTCATTTAACTGTTCCAACCGCTTCGTACTGGAAGCAAAATTTTAATCCGGAATCTTCCGTCCTCTTTCCTGTCTTCTATCATTCCGCCATACTGCCTGACAATTTTACGGACGCTGCGCAGACCGATTCCACGCTTCGCTCCAACCCGCTCTGTTCCGACGGTTCTTATCTTATCATTTTCCTCCGTTTCATTGTAACTGTTTTCCAACTGAATGATGATATGGCATCCCTCTCTGGCCATTTTCATACGAAACCAAATGCCTTCCCGCTCTGCAGACTGTTTCTCCGCCTCAATCGCATTATCCAGAATGTTTCCTACCAGACTGCACAGGTCCACATCATCAATATCTTCAAAGTATAACGGCTCTGTTATATCATATTCCATCACAACACCCGCTTCTTCCGCATAGCTTTTTCTTTCAGATAAAAGAGCGTTTAATACCTTATTGCCGCAAAAGATTCCCTGCTCTATCCTGCCAAGCGACATATCGAGCTTATCAATCAGACTGATAATCTCATCGACTTCGCCTTCTCTGGCCAGAGCGGCTATCGCTCTCATCGTGTGCTTCATATCATGCAAAAATGTGTCATATTCCTCATGCAGTACGTCTAAATCCTGATAATACTTTTCCCTCATTCTGGCACATTCGTCACGGGATGCTGATTTTGCGTTTTCCATTTCTGTTACTTTCTCCTTTGTACTATTAAACTATCCGCCAGTTTACTTCTATACTTTACGCAAAATCTGCAAATATCGATTTTATTCGCCTGAACCGTTTATTTTTCGCATTGAATCCTATGCTTTTCTCCAAAAAAAGTAAAATTTGCACGTTTTTTGGCATTAAATGCAAAAAACAATTTATTTAAGCGTCAAATTAACCGCTTCAGTATTTTTAACTTACAATGAAAAAGTGAACAGATTGAACTGATTGATTTGCAAAGGATGTGATGAGATGCAGAAAGTTTTGAACAAATTACAACAAGAATATGGATTTTCGGATTATCAGATTAAATTACTGCGCTTTTCATTCACCGGAATTTTATATGATGTAAGTAAGACGCTTATATTCATCGTTTATTTTACCGCTATCGGAAAATTTCCTGAATTTCTGGCTGCCTTAGTCCCGTTAATCTTACTGCGGACCAAAAGCGGAGGTATCCATTTCCGGAAGTATTGGACATGCTTTTTCTTTTCGTTCCTTTATCTGTGCCTGGTCATTCATGTATTGCCGGGCGCGGTTGCCCTGCATCCCCTTGCAGTCTATCCGGTACTGCTCGTATGCGCAGTCGCCGATTATCTGGTCGGGCCAAACACATTGAAAGCAAAGGTCATCGCACAGGATGCGCTTCTGAGGGATGCGCAGCAAAACCGGATTCAAAAGGCAAAAATGGAGTGTTTTCAGGTGGTTCTGATTGTTGCAGTCTTACTGTTTCTGTTCCCGGATAACCGGTATCTTATCGTTAGCTTTTGGACTGTGGTAGTACATGCGGTTCAATTAGTGATAACTAAAATTATGAGGGAGGTGAAATTTCATGAAGAATTGGCTTAGAAAAAATGTGTTTGCGATTTGCAGCGCTTGTGTGGCGTATTCAATCACTGTCTATTTTGGGTCACATTGCGTTTTCTTTTTGGGAGAACCAGAATTTCCAGTTGAATAGTATAAAAAAGGCAGAAGTTCTGTTCAGAATTTCCGCCTTTTTTATTCAAACCCGATATGTCTTTTCCTGCAATTAACTGTATTCATAAAAGCTTCATGGCAATACGCGCCCACTTTCAGTCAGTTTTTTAGTTTTGAATATATGGCATCATTTCTCGAAAGAAGATATACGCAATACTGATTCATACTGATACCTTCTCTTTGAGAATGTTCCGCCAATAATCGGTGCAGGCTACGAGGTATTCTCAATTTAAACTGGCCGGAATAATCTTCCAGCTTTTCCGGTTCACGAATTTCAATCCCGTCTTCCAGCGCTGCTTCAATCCATGCTTTCTTAGCATCCAGCGCATTGGCTACCGCGTTTTCGATTGTTTCACCACAGGTAACACATCCGGGAAGGTCTGGATAAGAGACCACAAAACCGCCTTCTTCTTTATCTTCAACAATTTCCATCCGATAGGACATTGCCATATAATCATCCAGCGTTTTCATCATTTCCCGCCTCACTTTCTACAACCTGCTTCACTACTTCAACATAAACTTTTTTAATCGGCTCATGTTTCGGTATCGTAATCGGATTACATCCTGATTTTCTAAATGTATAATGACTGCTTCCGCTCCTCGGCGCATTCATCTCATATCCATAACTTTCCAACACTTTTCGCAATTCATCAAACCGAAGGTCTTTAGATAAAGTGCAAATACGTGTTAATAGTTTATCCCACTTTGACGTCTTGAATACCTCCTATCTACATTATATGTGGTATCGTATTTGGTGTCAACATGTACAAATTGAACTTCCTTAGTTATATGTTTTTTTATTATTGCTGCTGCCTTTCAAACTCTTTACATTCCGGGTAAGTATCGTCTACTTCTTCTTACTTCGGCAGTTCAATCTCAAATGTCAGATAATTTAAATCATTACGCATTTCGTTATATACCATGATAGACCCTTTTCTATTTTGTACCAGTCTTTTCAGTTTTGACAATCCAAGTCCTCTGTTCGCGCCTTTACTGCTATATCCGGGTTCGAAGAAATATGCCGTTAAATCTTCTTCGTAATAGGGACTGGTATTAGCTGAGATAATTTTGATGCCGCTTTCCGTTTCCTGCATCAAAAAGAATATCTTTTTAACAAAATTCTCATCCTCCATACCACTCAACGCTTCTATGGCATTATCCAGAAGAATGCCGGACATCTCCACCAACTCGTATTCCGGGATTATTGTCTCCGTTTTCTGAATCCCCATTTTGTAATCCATACTAATATGACAGCTCTCCGCTTGCCGGATTTTACTGTACAGGAAACCGGCAATCAGAGGATTTCCTGACGACAATACCAGCTTTGTTTTCTCATTCTGTTGTATGACATAGCCACAATATTCTTCCTGCTTTGCGATTAGTTCGTCGTAATTCTTTGTCGTATATGATAAACTCAAAATGGCATTGATATGATTTTTCATATCGTGTTGTCTTTCCCGAATTAACATGATTAATTGGTCATAAGCCTCGTAATATAGCTTGTTCATCTCTAACTGTGCTCTTTTCTTTTCCACATCCAGTTTGGATTTCTGCCACTCATATATAATAATTAGCACAACTACAATAAAATATATCAGCTGAAAAAAAGTTTCACCGGATAAAGTACGTCGACTAATTATTTGATAGAATTCAAAACCTAATCCACATAAAATGGATATCGAAACCATTATTATAAGCTTACTTCTTTTTATACAAAAATCAGACAACCTTTTTAGTTTTATCTTCTTTTGGCTCAAAATTAGAATGAGTAAACTCCCTACCTCAGCTAATAATCCGTATACATTTGCATATTCATATTTAGGATAGAAGATAAAATACAACGGAAAATATAAAAACAACGGCACAAACGCAACTATTATCACCGCAAGAAAACAATTCACTAAAGTAAGTTTCATATTTTCCCCATAATAGAATAGTCCATATAAAAACATAGTTATATAGCCTAACGAGTGAAAGTATGAAGGAAATCCAAAATCATTAATAGCTGTAACTATAAATAAATTCAAAATAACAAATACTACCGCATGAATACCAATTTTCAATTTCCTTCCATACAGTTCTGCCAAACAATATAAAAATGTAAATAGCTCTATCAAATTCTTTAAATTACTGACCAACCCACTACCTTCCATTATTACCTCCCCAATTCCCAAATCACCCTCCTGCCCGTCACAAGATATCTTTCAAAAACTTCTTCTTAAACGAATTTCCAATCTCAATCGGCGTCTTTACACCTTTTAACAGAATATAACGGTTTACGGTATCGATTTTATCGATGTAGTCGTAGTTTATGATATGGTAACGGCTGCATTGAATGAATTTATCAGAGGCCAGTTCTTCGAGAATTTTGTAATTAGGTTTATAGGGTAATTTCAAATTGCCGTTAGAGCAGTAGACGGTCTGTCCTGCTCTGCTGTTTTCAATATAGAGAATTTCTGAGATTTCCTTTTTGTAAAGAATCCCGTCTTTTCGGAAGAATACGTTCTGCGGCTCATTATGAACAGCCGGAAATTCCAACGCTTCCGAGATGACGCTGGAAACTTTCTCCACGTCATACGGCTTTTCCACATAGTAATAACAGTGCAAATCGCTGTACGCGTGCAGCTCCGGGTCTTCCAACGCCGTAATGAAAATAATCGGCGTGTATTTATATTTTTGAAGAGTTCGAATATATTCTGCGAATTTCATCCCTGACACATCACCGGGATTAGAGGCATTCAAAATAATATCTAACATAAATAAGTCAATATTAAATTTCATTGCCAGAATGGCGGCCTCTTCCTGACTGGAAGCGGTCTTGATTTCTACATCAGTTCTAAGGTTTTCTATGATTTTGACAAGCATTTCCATGCTTCTGACATTATCTTCTACAATCAGAACCGTTTTCATCATGATATTTCTCTTTCGTAATTTCCTACTTCAATATTCTGTTAAAATTGGCGCAATACTTTCCATGTCCTTCTTAATGTGATTAACAGCGGGTGCTTTACGCCGTTTTTCCGTAACGCCATATAACCTTCTTTAAAAGAAACAAGGTAATTTTTCAGTCCCGCATTGCTCGTTCCGCCATAAAACATCGTTATGAGCACTCTTGGCACATATGCAAGCCTGTTTGACCCGTCTTTTAAAAAACGCACCATAAATTCATAATCTGCGGCACAATGATATGTGATATCATATTGTCCATATTTTTCATATATTTCCCGTTTCAGGTACAACGTCGGATGCCCCGGCATCCATCCCTGGCTGATATTGCCCTGTCCCATATGCCAGCTTCGGACTATTTTATCTCCTTCCATATATACCAAATCGGAATGCGCGCCTATGCAATCCTCTCCGGCTTGTTCGATTGCTTCCACAAAAGACGCAACTGCATCTTTTTCGCTCAAACGGTCATTGCAGACTGCAATAATATCCCCAGTACTCAAACAAAATGCCTTATTCATGGCATCATACAGTCCCTTATCCCGTTCGGACACCCATTTCACTTCCAGTCCGCCGTTCCTGGCAAACTGCTGAATCAGCGAAATTGTGTCATCCGTAGAACCGCCGTCTGCGATAACGACTTCAATCGGAGAATACGTCTGTTCCTGTATGCTTTGCAGCGTCACCGGCAGATTCTCTGCGGAATTATAAGTTGTGAGCAGTAAGGAAACTTTATACATCATGAACCTCTCATTATCTTTCATTCTTTTCAGAACTCAATTTTACCTTATTTGGCCGCAACTTACAATTCCCAGTCCGTTATTCTATGTAATATACTTCATACAGGCTTCTGCAAATTTCTTCTCTTTTGCTCTGCTGACGCTCAGACGTTTCCCATTGATAAATTCCAATTCCCGGCTGTTCCATTTATGCAGATAATGGCAGTTAACGAGATAACTGTTATGCGCAAATTCAAAACCATACGCGAACAGACGCGGATACAAATCCCTGAGTTTTTCTTTTACCCTGACTGTACACAGCTCTCCGGAATTTCTAAAATAATAAATATAACTTCCGCTCTTTGCAATTTCCAGATACATGATGTCTTCTATAATAAGCTGTATATCTGTTTTGCCCTCTGTCACTTTCAGACAGGATTTAATTCTCCGCCTGTACATTTCCTCGACCGCTTCCGCCAGGTCTCTCCGCAATTTTCTCGGGTACTCTTTTCGCAGATAGCGGTAAGGCCCCAAACGAAAATCATCCGGAACAGGAGACATCTTTCCCGTACAGAATACAAACATACCGTCTTTATTCCTGCTTCGGTATTCATGCGCAATGTCCCTGCCGTTCTCTCCGGGAAAAACCATATCAAGTATGAGCAGGTCGTATCTGCTCACATTCGCCTTCAGTAAAGCGTTCCCTGACGGAAAAACGGATATTTTAAATTCTCCCGCTTCTGCTTCAAGCTCCAGAAGGGTATCCCTTATCTCCATCAGGCTTTCTCTTTCATCATCGCATATTGCTATCCAGAATAATTCATCGCCCGTATATTCCATTACATTCATCCTTTGCTATCAGCGCTGTCTTTTATATTCTACAACATTCATAATCTCAATTTCCCATTTACAACATAGTATTGTAGTTATTCTCATTTTATTACTTTTCACCATGTTTCATCAAACAACAATTTGTTGTGATTCCGCTTTGACAACAACACACTTGGTATGACTGTGAAAATCGCCAAATTGCACTGAAATTTCCAACGCTTGTATCTCAGCTTAAATCAGAACGCCTCTTTTTTGTGCAATTTGTTCAATTTTTTATTCATTCACTCGGCAATAGTTGCTTTTTCATCCAATGGTGCTATAATTTAATTATTCTAATCATTGTTTATCTCTAATGCGAAACTGAACCTTGACATCCGAATACTGTTATATTTAAGCCAGTCCAAATAACACATTACTATGAATATATATAAGAATAAATATAAATGAAAAAGAAAGGAACTCTTTGTTTTCATAACGAGAGAATAGGACTTTATATGATTGAAAAGATAAAACAAATGAAAGTTGCGGAAAAATTGAGATTCTGCCTTACGTTAGTCGTATGTGTTGCCAGCATTTCCGGCGTTCTTGGATTAATTTTTCTGCTCGTCAACAATATTCAGTACAGCAATGCGCTGGTCAATAACGGATTTTCTCAGGGCGAAATCGGTATTTTCAGTACATATCTGAACAAAGAACCCGCACTTATCAGAGAAATGATTCTATTGCATGATGAAGCGGAATTGCAGGCGGCAGTCGCCGAACTGGATGAAATACAGCTCATTACCAATGAGGCGGTCCAGGTAATGGTAGCGCATTGTAAGACCCCTGCGGAACAGGAATACATCAGTATCATTGCAGAAACACTTCCTGAATACCGCTCTATTTTCGCAAACGTAGAGGAGCTTGCAGTCACCAATCAAGATGAGGCGGCAACGGATTTACTGCTTACACAGGGAAAACCTACCCTGAAAAAACTGACGGACGCCGTAGAAGGTTTAATTGACCTGAATGTAAATGTCGGCAATTCCGTATCGGCACGCTTGCAGATTCAGACTTACATAATTATCGGCGTTATGATTCTGGTTATTATTGCCGCTGTCCTTATATCCTCTAAATTCGCCAAAATTATTGCCAGATTACTCTCCGAGCCGATTTCCAAAGTACACGAAGCTTCTTTGCAGCTCGTAAGCGGAGATTTGAATATCACGGTCGAAAAAATGTATCCCGATGAAATCGGAGACATGGCGGATTCTTTTAGAAATGCGGCGGATACAATTAAGGCGTATATCGATGATTTAAATCGCGGACTTGGAGAAGTTGCCAACGGTAATTTCAATATCGCTCCTGAGGCTGACTTCCGAGGTGACTTTTCTGCGTTGAAGGATGCGCTTCAGACAATCATTGTTTCCTTGAGCGATACGCTCAGAAAGATTCATGAATCCTCGGAATCCGTTTCGCTCGGCGCAACCCAGATGGCTGAAAGCGCTCAGACGCTTGCCGAAGGCGCAACAGACCAGGCTGCTTCCGTGGAAGAATTAACGGCTACCATCCAGAACATTACAAACGCCGTTGTGAATACTTCGGATAAGGCAAACAAATCCCATCAGAACGCAATGGAATTTGAAATAGAAGCCGGAAAGAGCAACGAAGATATCAGGGAACTGACAGCGGCGATGCGGCGCATTAACGATACATCCAAGCAGATTGCAAATATCATTGCCGAAATCGAAGACATTGCCTCTCAGACGAACCTGCTTTCTCTGAACGCTTCCATTGAAGCCGCAAGAGCAGGGGAAGCCGGAAAAGGTTTCGCAGTCGTAGCCGACCAGATTGGCAAATTGGCTGCGGACAGTGCAACAGCCGCGGTCAACACAAGAAAATTGATTGAAAATTCCATTCATGAAATTGAAATCGGAAACGAAATTACGGAAAAAACTACGTCGGCAATAGAAGTTGTCATTAACGGCATTAAAATGCTTGCACAGTCCACCAGAGAAATCAGCGACCTTTCCGAAACACAGGCCGACTCCATGAAACAGCTGGAAATGGGCGTAGAGCAGATTGCAGAAGTAATACAGAACAATTCCGCGGCCGCTCAACAGACTTCCGCAACCAGTGAAGAACTGTCCGCACAGGCAACTACACTGGAAGAGCTGGTTAACCAATTTAATTTAATCCCTTAAACTTGCCAATGATAAAAATCATTAGGCTAAACAATGATAAGAAATCAAATACCAGCTTATTTGAACAGCATTTATAAAGCGCGGGCATGGCGGCCCGCGCTTTGTTTTACTGCATTACAATTCTTTATCTTTCCTGCACAAAAAGCATTCTTTCTCATGAGAATAAATCACGCCGATCGCCTGCAGGTAGGCATAGATAATCGTTGTTCCGACAAACTTCATACCACGCTTTTTCAAATCTTTGGATATCTTATCCGATAAGGGAGAACTTGCCAGGCCGACTTCATGAATGACTTTCCCGTCACTCCAATGCCAAATATAATTGGAAAAGCTCTGATATTCTTTCTGAATGTCCCGAAAGACTCTTGCATTGCCGACTGCTGCCCTGATTTTCAGTCTGTTGCGGATAATGCCAGAATTTTCCCGCAAATCCGCCATTTTTTCATCATCGTAATCACATACCTTATCCAAATCAAAATCATCAAAAGCCTCCCGAAAGGCTTCCTGCTTATTCAGCACGCATTCCCAAGAAAGCCCCGCCTGAAAGCATTCCAGAATCAACATTTCAAAAAGCTTATGGTCATCATATACGGGAACGCCCCACTCTTCATCATGATAGCGGATATACCGCTCATTTTTCGGGTTTGCCCAAAAACATCTTGTTTTTCCGTCTGTCCATTCCATTCCTTGCAGTCCTTTCCGTATTTATTAAAGATTTCTCTCATTTCAGATTTTCCCGAATCACCTTCCAGGCCTCTATCAGTCTGTCCAATGAATAAGCCGCATTGGCCGGGCTTGTAGACGGCAGAAGACACGCTTCCCTGCCGTTTACCGGAAAAATATATTTCTGATATAATTGATGCGCTTTTCCCCCATTCGTATAGATAGCGCGGATATCCGCCAACGACAAAATATCGGACAGGTCATTCGGCTGCACATTTCGGATACTCGCATCAGACGAGCCTGTAATTTCACAGCTTGCTATGACATCCCACACCGCTACATGATGCGTTATCAGCATATTACGTTTCTGCGGGATATCCTCCGGCGCTTCACATTCCAATATATTTGCCATCACACGCCAGAAACGATTCTGCTTATGTCCGTAAAAAAATTGCTGTTCCCGGGATTTCACCGACGGAAAACTTCCAAGTATTAAGACCCTGGAATTCTTGTCATAAACCGGAGCTATCGGATGTATCATATTAATCAGCCATACCTTTCCAAATTTTCAGCATTCAAAATGCACTCGTTAAACTTCGCAAAACGTTTTGCCCTTTTTTCAATTGCCGTCAGCAGTTTTTTCGTCCGCCTGACGTCATCTTCGAACCAGATGTTCTTAACCGTCAGCACGCCGGCCTTCCGGTCCGCTACCGCCTCAATGCGGCCAATAAAACGCTCTCCGTACAATATCGGCAGCACATAGAAACCGTACTTTCGCTGCGCGGCAGGCGTATAGATTTCCCATTTATAATCAAAGCCGAAAAGCTCCCGAATCAGATTCCTGTCCCACAAAAAACAATCTAACGGTGCAAGAAACTCACAACGCGGCCTGAATTGCTTTTTCTCAGCCATCTTTTCCGTATCCAGGTGAAGTGTTTGTTCCAGGAAGGGACTGTCCATCTTATTGCAGAACAGCGTTGTTTTGATGCCTTCAACCTGTATCGGGAGGATTGCGCCTTCCTCCTGTAATTCTTCAAAAGCCTGCGTGCGCTCTTTTGCTTTCATTCCCCAGATATTCAGCCACGCATCCGAAGGCCTGTTCCATAGAAGTCCAACCGCGGTAATCCTGCGCAAGAGCCTCCATTTTAGATGCGCAGACTCGTCCGGAATCGGGTCCGGCGCTTCCAGAATCCGCTGCGGAATATAATCCCCGGCAAGCGCATAATATTTGCGCGCTCCCTGTTTGTGATGTATCACCAGTTCACCCGTGGAATAGAGCTGTTCCAGCACCGCCCGCGCGGCATTGGTCTTTCCGCCCCACTCACCGCTCCAGTGAATCGCGGAATGCCAGTGAATGCTTCCTTCGATTGGCAGGTCGTCAGAGCTGACGGCGCCGTTTTCCGCAATATACCGCTTTGCCCTTTCTTCCAGTTCTGCAACTTCCTCAAACCGTTCGCCGCTGTTTCGCGCCGCCTGACGGTATCTCTCGAAATACGGCCAGTCCTCCGTAGGAAAAATGGAAAGATTTTTGTCCGGATAATCTATCAGCCGGCGGTCCTCATATAAAAGCTCATACAAAGTCCGCTTCGTAAATCCTTTCACGCGGGACTGCAGCGTCAATTCCGCATTTTTGCCGCACGCGTCAACCGGGTCAAACTGAATACAGCCCGCCTGCCGCACGAAGTCAAACGCTCCCTGCTTTCCGATAAAAATATGTTCTCCCAGAAGTCCCTGTTTCAGAAGAAGGAACTGTCTCGCCTGCCGATTCGTCAACTGTATCATGAATGTTCTTCTTTCCGGTGTTTGTCTGCCCGCTCATTGCGTAAATTTTGTACAATTATATCATATCCTGACAGGAAAGGCAACAAAAATCAGAACATTTGTTCTTATTTTTTAATTCTGGTGATTTGCGCTTTTTTCAAATCTTTTTAATCTGCACCCACAGACATCAGACCTGGCGAATTATTTCCGGGAGTTTGACAGTTAAATATTAGAAAAAGTACTTGTAGGTTGCATAAAACCTA
>ERZ777305.948-NODE-948-length-42031-cov-7.002859_pt1 | contig 42031 bp, 39 predicted proteins | sample MGYA00374965_ERZ777305 | MGnify/ENA primary metagenome ERZ777305 (study PRJEB29328, sample SAMD00013331) | mouse gut metagenome | study: EMG produced TPA metagenomics assembly of the Metagenome analysis of fecal microbiota from mouse which was promoted... | reverse complement strand
CGGCCTCGTCGCCCAAGCCGCGTAGCGGCTTCGGGGGGATGGGCGACAGGCCGAAACCGACAGACCAACCCCCACTCTTGCAGTTCATAAAAAACCGCTCGGCCCACCCGTACACACACGATATACAGCAATAAGTCAGAGACATACCGATGAACACCTTCTTCAAGACCTTTTTCGCCAGCCTGCTCGCCATCTTCGTGAGCGGGATCCTCTTTTTCATCTTCAGCCTTTTCGTGTTCGCCGGGCTCCTCAGCGTGCTCAGCTCCTCCGGGTCGCACAGCCAGCGCGGGAGCGGCAATCTGCAGCCCCACAGCATCCTGCACATCGACCTCGCCCAGCCCATCACCGACAAACCCGTCGAGAACGCCCTCGCCCTGTTCGACTACAGCGCCCTCAGCTTCCGGAACCAGACCACCCTGCTCGACGCCGTGAGCCGGATCGAGCTCGCCGCCGCCGACCCCGGCATCGACGGCATCTACCTGGAGATGCCCCTGGCCCTTCCCACCACCCTTTCGACCCTGTACGAACTGCGTCAGGCCCTGTCCGACTTCCGCGAGAGCGGCAAATTCATCATCTCCTACGCCGACGTCTACTCCCAAGGCAGCTACTACCTCGCCACCGTCAGCGACCAAATCTACCTCCACCCCCAGGGCGGGCTGAGCTGGGAAGGGCTCTCCGCCAACGTTCTGTTTTACAAAGGCCTCCTCGACAAACTCGGCATCCGCGTCGACCTGATCCGCCACGGCCGCTTCAAAGGCGCCGGCGAGCCCCTCATCCTCGACCGCCTGAGCGACGAAAACCGCCAGCAACTCACCTCCATCACCCACTCCACCTGGGACTACCTGTGCCAAGAGATCGCCCGCGCCCGGGAGCTGAGCCCCGACAGCCTGCAAGCCTATGCCGACCGGCTCGCCGTCGCCACCCCCCTGGACGCCCTCCGGCTCGGCTTCGTCGACAGCCTCCTCTACCGCGACCAGCTTCGCGACCGGCTCAACCTCCTGAGCCACAACACCGACGACGAGACCGACCCGCACCTCATCCCCCTCGCCGACTACCGCGGCAGTGAAGCCGTCCGCCGGCGCACCCTCTCCGCAGACCTCCTCGGCGACCCGAACTCCGACCACGAAATCGCCCTCGTCTACGCCTCCGGCGACATCGTCGACGCCGGCGACCGGGACGAACAGATCGTCGGCAACACCCTCGCCGAGACCCTCGGCGAGATTCGCCGCGACCCCGACATCCACGCCGTCGTCCTGCGCGTCAACAGCCCCGGCGGGAGCGCCCTCGCCTCCGAAATCATCTGGCGCGAAGTCCGCCTGCTGCACGAATCCGACAAACCCGTCATCGTCTCCATGGGCGACTACGCCGCCTCCGGCGGCTACTACCTGAGCTGCGGCGCCGACTACATCCTCACCGCCCCCACCACCCTGACCGGCTCCATCGGCGTCTTCGGTCTGGTCGTGAACCTCCAGGAAGGCGCCTCCCGCCACCTCGGCATCACCTCCGACGGCGTCCGCACCGCCCCCGGCGCCGACATGGGCAACCCCTTCCGTCCCCTGAGCCCCGCCGAACGGCTTTATATCCAGAACGGCGTCGACAGCGTCTACACCCGCTTCATCGACATCGTCGCCCAAGGGCGCCGGCTCGGCATCGACACCGTCGACACCCTCGCCGGCGGCCGCGTCTGGACCGGCCTCCAGGCCACCGAGAACCACCTGGCCGACGCCACCGGCAGCCTGCGCGACGCCATCCGGCTCGCCGTCCAGCAAGCCGGCCTCTCCGAAAGCGACTACACCCTCCGGCAATACCCCGAACCCGAAGAACCCACCTTCGTCACCCTTCTGGGGTCGCTGAGCGGCAGCATCGTCACCCGCCTCGGCCTCCGCAGCGGCACCCCCGCCGCCGGCTCCCGACAGCTCGACCGCGAACTGGAACACCTCCGGCCCCTGCTGCCCGAGAGCGGCATCCGGGCCGACATGCCCTTCACCCTCGAATGGCAATACTGAACCACCCCATGCCACACCCCATCCCATATCCCCCACACCCGCCCAGCCCCGCATGTTACAATCCGATTGCAACATCTCGTTTAAACATTGCATCATTTTATTTAAATATTACATCATTCCGTATAAATCTTGCAACATTGTTTAAACTATAACCGCATCTGACACCCCCGACCCGAAACCGAACCAACACGATAACACCTTGAAACTGCTCGGAACCATACTCTCCGCCCCGTTGGCCTGGCTCTACGGCGGCGTGATCGACATCCGCCACCGGCTGTTCGACTGGGGCGTGCTGAAGAGCCGCGAATTCGACATCCCCATCATCTGCGTGGGGAACCTCACCGTCGGCGGCACCGGCAAGACCCCCCACACCGAACGCCTCATCGAGCTGCTCGACAGCGAATTCCACGTCGCCGTCCTCTCGCGCGGCTACAAACGGAAGACCAAAGGTTTCCTGCTCGCCACAGTGACCAGCTCCTTCAAGAAAGTCGGCGACGAACCCAAACAGATCAAACTCAAGTACCCCCACATCCCCGTCGCCGTCTGCGAACGACGCGTCGAAGGGATCGAGCGGCTGCGCGAAGCCCATCCGGAGGTGAACCTGATTATATTGGACGACGCCTTCCAGCACCGCTACGTCGAGCCCTGGGTCAACATCGTCCTGATGGACTACCACAACCCCGTCTACGAAGACCGCATGCTGCCCCTCGGACGGCTGCGCGACCGTCCGGCGCAACTCTCTCGGGCTCAGATAGTGATCGTCACCAAGTGTCCCGAGGAGATGAAACCCCTCGACTACCGGATCGTCAGCAAGAACCTCGACCTCTATCCCTACCAGAGCCTCTACTTCACCCGGATGGTCTCGGAGCCTCCTAAACCGCTCTATCCCTCTTACAACCAGCCGGCTACCCTCCCGGAGCGGACGCCCGTGATCGCCATGGTCGGGATCGCCAACCCGACCCGTTTTCTGGCCGGGCTCGAAGCCCGCTACGACCTGCGGCAGACCTTCGTCTTCCGCGACCACTACACCTTCAAGATGAAGGACATACACGCCGCGGAAGAGGCTCTGGCCGGCTGTCCGCCCGAGACCGTCGTGGTGGTGACCGAGAAAGACGCCGTCCGGCTCATGAACAGCCGCAAAATCAGCGACGACTTCAAGCGGAGACTCTACTACGTCTCCATCCGCGTGGAATTTTTGGAAAACCGGGAGTCCGACTTCCGCCGACAACTGGAACAATATGTCAGAGAGAATCAGAAATACAACGTCCTTCATCCGGAATAGACTGGGAATCAACGCCTCCGCCTCACCCGAAGCCGGCATCGTGCTGGGCTCGGGCTTAGGTGCGCTGACCGAGCGCATCGACACCATAGCGGCCTTGAGTTACAGCGAGATACCCGATTTCCCGCGCTCCACCGTCGAGGGACACAAAGGGCGCTTCATCTACGGGATGCTGGGAGGTCGGCGGGTGATCGCCATGGAGGGCCGGGTGCACTACTACGAGGGATACCCGATCCGGGAGGTGGTCTTGCCCGTGCAGGCGATGTGCGACCTGGGGATCGGCACCCTGATCGTCTCGAACGCAGCGGGAGGCCTCAACCCCGGTTTCGCGGCGGGCGACATGATGGCCATCGAAGACCACATCAACCTGATACCGAACCCGTTGATCGGGCCGAACGACCCCGAGGCGGGCGTCCGGTTTCCGGACATGAGCGAACCGTACGACCGGCAGCTGATCGCCCAGGCCCGCCGGGTGGCCGAAGCGCAGGGCGCGGTCTTGCATCAGGGAGTTTATGTGGGGACGACCGGGCCGAGCTACGAGACCCCGGCCGAAGTGCGTTATTTCCGCCAGATCGGCGGCGATGCCGTCGGGATGTCCACCACGCCGGAGGTGATCGCCGCACGGCATCGCAGAGTACGGGTATTCGGCCTCTCGCTGATCACGAACGTGCTGACGGGAACGGGGGTGAAGCTAACGCACGACGAGGTGATCGCAGCGGGTCGGGAGGCGACGCCGCGGATGTGCGCCCTGGTCGAACGCTTCGTCGCAGAGCTGTAAACAGCAGCCTGCCCGGGCGGAATTGTCCAAAAATTAGACAGTCGGTGTCAAAAAATTAGACACAGCGGGATCAGAAACGCATCGATAAGATATTCACAACGAGAAAGTTGCGTCGAACGGCACGATTTTGGCACGAAAATCGCAGAACAAAACCCTTTACCCATGAGCAATTTTCTCCAACTGAAGTCTTTCCGGAACTTCCTGCAGCGGAACAAGCTCTTTACCGCTATCAACATCTTCGGATTCGCCGTCTCGCTGATGTTCGTCATGCTCATCGGACTCTACGTGCAGGACGAGTTGTCGGTCGACGATTTTCAGGCCAACAAAGATCGGATCTTCCGGGTCGAATACGCCGAAGGATCGAACCTGCCGCCCGCCTTGGGGGCCGCGATAGCGACACGGTATCCGGAAATCGAAGCCTTTACCCGCATCCACGCCTGCGATCTCACCGTCGCGCCCGTCAGCGGATTCACCACCGAGGAGAACACCGCCGACGGACTCTTCGTCGACTCCTCCTTTTTCTCCATCTTCTCCTATCCCTTCGTCGAGGGGTCGCCCGCTACCGCCATGCAGACCCCGCGCGACGTCGTTCTGACCCGCCGGTTCGCCCGGCGGCTCTTCGGAAACGAGCCGGCGATGGGACAGACGCTGCACATCGGCAACAACGACCTCACCGTAAGCGGCGTGGTGGACGACTTCGAACAGACCGCTTTCCAGAGCTCCGACATCCTGCTGCCGGCCGAAAAAGCGTACGCGATAGCGTATGGGATAGACGACCCGTCCCAAATGGCTGTCATCAACGGAAACTATGACTTCGGACTTTATCTGTTGGGCCGATCCAACAGCGACCTCGCGGCCCGGCTCGACACCGCAGAGCTGAACCGCCTGGTGCAGGAAGATCTTCAATTGGATCTTTTCCAGTCGAAGCACCTGAATCATCCGCGGCTCTGCCCGTTGAAAGAGGTCTACCTCAGTCCGATTCCCGGCCGAGGCACCCGTTCCAACACCCGCACCTACCTGCTGATTCTCGGCACGACGGCTGCGCTGATCCTCCTCTTCGCCGTCATCAATTACATCAACCTGTCGGTGGCCCAGAGCGGCTTTCGGGCTCAAGAGGTCGCCATGCGGAGGCTCCTGGGAGGATCGCGAGGCAGTCTGTTCGCGGGCTTTTCTGTAAAAACCGTTTTACGGCCTCGCAACGGGACGCTGTACGAGGCGAGTTGATGTCAATTCCGGGAGTCATGGCGGTCTCGTTTGCCTTCGCCGCGCCGGGAGTGGGGGCCCACAACGGATATTACGGCCATTTCGACACCGAAGGCAAATTGCACGATTTGCGGGGATTCGACGGGGATACGGCTTTTCTGACAGTGCTGGGCATTCGCCCAACTCAGGAGACCGGACGGCGCGGACCGAACGGAAGGCAGGTGTGGTTGACCGACGCCGCCTGGCGCGATCTGGAGCTGGCGGACGATGCCATAGAATATACGCGGGCCGAAAACGAACGGCACCGCTTTGTCATCACGGGGCGGCTGCGGGATTTCCATATCGACGACTTCAGCCAACAGATCGCTCCGGTGCTGGTCTCTCTCAAACCGGGTTATGTGGGGCGGAAAATCCTGATTCGGGTAACCGGAGGGCTGAACTTCGCGGCGATGGACCGAATCGCGGAGGTCTACAACCGACATGCGGGAGGGAACTATTTCAATGGCCGTTTCCTGCAACAGGACATCGACAACCAGTATCTCACCCAACAGCGGATGGGTGAGATGGTGGGGGTATTTGCGCTGCTGGCGATCGTGATTTCGGCCCTCGGGATGCTGGCTATGGCGACCTACTTCATGCGCCAGCGGGAACGAGAGGTGGCGGTGCGGAAGGTGTTCGGCTCGACTTCCCGACAGGCGCTGACGCGAGTGATGGCGGCGTTTCTGAAATTAGTCGGGGTGGCTTTCGTCGTGGCGGTGCCGGTGATCGGGTATCTGATGAGGGGGTGGCTGGCGGGATATGCCTATCGGATACCGCTGTCGTGGACGATCTTCGTGCTGGCAGGAGCGGCGGCGCTGTTGATTGCCGGAGGTTCGGTCCTGTGGCAGTCGTGGAGAACGGCACGGGCCAACCCGGTGGATGTGCTGCGGAAATAGCGTGCGGACACACTACGGAAAATCAACTGAGAAATCCGTTCAGGATATCGCAGAAAGGCCTATCTTTGTAAGATAAACCGAAATTCCGTGGATTACCGACAGATCATCGAGCAAATCAAAGGGATGTATCCCGCTTACGCCGCACAGGGGTTCGTGCCGCTGCATGCCGCGACCTTCTCCGGGAACGAGAAGAAATACCTGAACGAATGTATCGACACCACCTTCGTCTCCAGCGTAGGCGAGTTCGTCAACCGGTTCGAGCGGGATATCGCGGCCTATACGGGAGCAGCCCGGGCCGTGGTATGCGTCAGCGGCACGAATGCCCTGCACGTGGCCCTGATGCTGGCCGGCGTGGAGCGCGGAGACGAGGTGATCACCCAGCCGCTGACCTTTATCGCCACAGCCAACGCGATCTCGTACTGCGGGGCGCATCCGGTGTTCGTGGACGTGGACCGCGACACCATGGGCCTCTCGCCGAAGAAAACGGCCGAATGGCTGGCCGGACACGCCGCGATACGCGACGGACAGTGCTATAACCGACGTACGGGACGGAGGATCAAAGCTTGTTTGCCGATGCACACCTTCGGCCATCCGGTACACCTGGACGAGCTGGTCGCTTTGTGTCGGGAGTGGCACATCGAGCTGGTGGAAGATGCGGCAGAGAGTATCGGATCGCTCTACAAAGGACGACACACGGGCCTTTTCGGCCGTGTCGGCGTGCTGAGCTTCAACGGCAACAAGACCATCACCACGGGCGGCGGCGGGATGCTCCTCTTCAACGAAGAAAACATCGAGCTGGCCGAGCGGGCCAAACACCTGACCACGCAAGCCAAAGTGCCGCACCGATGGGAATTCGTACACGACGCGGTGGGGTACAACTATCGGATGCCGAACATCAATGCCGCCTTGGGCTGCGCACAATTGGAATGTCTGCCGGCCTATATCGACTCGAAGCGGGCGGTGGCGGCCGAATATGCCGATTACTTCGGAAACCGGCCGGCCGGCATCGAATTTTTCGGCGAACCGGCCGATACCCGGAGCAACTATTGGCTCAACGCCGTGATTCTGCCGGATCACGAGGCACAGATCGAGTTCCTGACCCAGACCAATGACAACGGGGTGATGACCCGTCCGATTTGGGAGCTGATGAACCGACTTCCGATGTTCGCCGGAGCGGAATGCGGCGATCTTTCCACGGCCGAATGGTTCGCCGACCGCGTCGTCAACCTCCCCAGCTCGGTACGACTATAATCCGATTCAATTTACAACTTGATATTCCATAGAGATAGTAATTAAGCCAAATGCTATCTCCTGCTTAAATCCATACTTATTCAAGGCATTTGACGGACATTTCGTTACCGCTTATAAATCTATGGATAATTGAAATCAAGCGATGAGATATTTCGTATTCAGGAATATGACGGTAGAGAGGTTGTTTCAAGGAGTAGAAGCAACTTTTTCCGGTTATGAAGACATTTCTGTTATACCGCACGAAACAGATCGGTACATATGGTGCTACCTGGCTCCATATAAAGCCGATCCTGAAGTCGCCGCAGCAGAGATCGCAACTTATGCCAACCGGCTACAACTGACTCTGGGGCAGATCGAGGCAGGTAAGATGATGATCGCACTGACTATGCGCAATTTGTTTCCTTTCCGGGTGACTGCTCGCGATAAGGCGGCACTTGCGACGCGAGAATACAACGATACGCTTTATGCGCTTGCGGATAAGTATCCCAATCTGAAAATCATTGATTTTGCAAGTTTTATAACAGATTATCCTCGTGAAGAATGGATCGATTGGAAATACTATTTCCTCTCGCAAATGCCGGTCAACCCGCGATTGGCACCTGCTTTCGGCCAATGGTTCGAACGCCAGACACAGGTCATCGAACTAAAACGGGAAAAATGCCTGGTGCTCGATTTAGACAATACCTTGTGGGGAGGTATATTAGGCGAAGACGGTGTGCCCGGAGTCAAAATCGGCGGCGATTATCCCGGCAATGCTTATCTGGCCTTCCAACAATACATTCTGGAACTCTCCAGAAGCGGAGTCATACTGGCCCTGTGCAGCAAGAACAACGAAGCGGACGTCCGAGAACTGTGGCGCGAACATCCGGTCAATCTGCTGCGCGAGGAACATTTTGCCGCCATACGCATCAATTGGCAAGACAAAGCCTCCAACATCCGTGAAATCGCTCAGGAATTGAATATAGGGTTAGACAGTATCGTTTTTATCGACGACAATCCTACAGAGCGTGAATTAGTTCGTGGGCTCCTTCCGGAAGTCATTGTACCGGACTTTCCAGACCACCCCTATCAACTGCCCGCATTCGCCGGGCACCTTACCGAAAGGTATTTCACGGTTTACGCTCTCACGGATGAAGACAAAGGCAAAACCGAACAGTATAAGATCAAAGCGCTGCGAGACAACCAGCAGGCCTTGTTTACCGACTTCAACGACTATGTCCGCAGCCTGGAAATTCGGTTGACCATCGCAGAGGCAACTCCTCTGACCATCGAACGAGTTGCCCAAATGACCCAAAAAACCAATCAGTTCAACCTGACGACACAACGTTATACCGACGCAGACATACAAGAACTCATACGTACAGGAGCACAGGTAATCACATTAAGCGTAGCGGATAAATTCGGCGACAACGGGATAACCGGGCTGATGATTCTTACTTTTGAGGATTCGCAGACTGCCGTGATCGACACTTTCTTAATGAGTTGCCGGATACTGGGAAAAGGGATAGAATACGCCTTTGCTAACCATGTACTGCAAGGTCTTTTTTCCGGACGCGTGACCTCAATCCGGGCCAACTATCGGCCGACGGCTAAAAATACACAAGTTGCCGATTTTTATCCGAAACTTGGATTCAAAGGAACAGACGACGGTGAGTATCTGCTAAAGCCCGAAGATCTTATCGCCTGTCAAAATGACAATTACACCATAATTGAACAATAAATGAAAGAGCAGATTAAAGCTATCATGGCCCGTGTTTTCGGACTGCCCGAGATCGAAGACGGAATATCTACAGCCACCTGCGACCGTTGGGACTCACTCCGCCACCTGAACCTAACCATTGAATTGGAAATGGAAATGGGCGTAGAGTTCGAACCGGAAGAGATTGCCGCCATGAAGTCTCTCGACCAAATCGAAGCGATTCTCTTAAAGAAACGGTCATGATATACGAAATACATCCCTGTACGGCTGCTGAAAAGGGAAAGTTGAAACACTTTATCGATTGTCATTGGAAAAAAGGGCACGCATTGGCTGTATCGGATACGTTACTTGATTTTCAGCATCGCGCAGAGGACGGGTCATATCATTTTCTGGTGGCCCGCAACACGGTATCCGGAGAGATCGACGGTGTCTTTGGATATATTCCGTTGGCATCGGATCCCGGCACTTATTATGGAGCACTCTGGAAAGTACGGGATGACATTACAAATGACGAAATCAAATTACTCGGCGTTTTTCTTTGGAAACGTATTACCAAACTGCCCAACTTCAAAACATATGCTGTCAGTGGAATCAGTTCCATTGCCAAACAATTTTACCAGGCTGCTAAGCTGACTTTGGGTTATTTACATCAATATTATATACTGAACGACACGATAAACGATTATCGAATTGCACAAATACCCGCTAATGTCAGAAAAAAAGCTGCAACAAGAGATAAAAACCGCACAGTACGTATCGCCACAGTAGATCATCGTGCGGCGGAAACGATTCGGTATCCGTACCATCCAGTCAAGAATATCGGTTATTTACAGACTCGATACTCTGGCCATCCAGTCTATCAGTACGATTTCAAAGGGATTTTTGTGAACGAAGAGCTACAAACAATCCTAATCACTCGCACGGTGGAGGCACAAGAAGCAAGATGCATCCGAATCGTCGATATATACGGTGCTGTGGAAAAACTTCCGCGAATAGACGATGCCATCCAGCAATTATTGCAAGATGAAAATGCGGAATACATAGACTGTTTGAACTATGGAATTGATCCGATTCATTTCCATAGGATTGGCTTTGAGGAACTTGACCCCGATAACTCTCAGCTTATCATTCCAAATTATTTCGAATCCTTCGTACAGAAAAATGTACGATTGGAATGTGCACATACGCCGACAGACCACCAGTTCGTGATTTTTAAAGGCGACGGCGATCAAGACCGACCGAACGTATTACCTGCCAGGATATGATAGGGAACCAAAAAGTGACGGTGGTCATGTACCACTACGTCCGAGACTTGAAACACTCGCGATACCCGGCTATACACGGGCTGGACCGGACACTCTTTATCGAACAGGTAGAATACCTGCGGAAACACTATGTGCCGGTAACGATGGAACAGGTTATCGCCGCAGGCCGCCCCGGTGGTGAGCCACTGCCGCCAAAAGCCGTGTTGCTCACTTTCGATGACGGTTATACCGATCATTTTACTACGGTATTCCCAATTTTGAAAAACCGTAACATACAAGGTTCCTTTTTTGCTCCGATCAAAGCACTGACAGAGAATACAGTACTGGATGTCAATAAGATACACTTTATATTAGCTTCAGGAAGTACCCCGAAGGAGATTATTAACCATATCCGTATCCTGTTAGAACAGTATGGCAGAGAGGGATACGAGTTGGACACGCTCGAAAGTTACTACCAGAGACTGGCAGGATTCGATCGTTTCGACACTCCGGAAGTACTCTTCATCAAACGATTACTCCAAGTTGAGCTGCCATTAGAAGTCAGGACCCAAATGACTGACTCACTTTTTACCCGAATAGTCGGGATCAATCCGGAAACTTTTTCCCGTGAGCTATATATGACCCGGGAACAGATGCAGTGTATGGTTGACGCCGGCATGCACATCGGTTCACATGGGTACGACCATTTTTGGTTTAACTCCCTGCCGAAAGAACAACAGGAACGAGAGATCGACCTTTCGATTCGGTTTATCAAGGACATTTACGGATCACGTTATACAGGGGACTGGACCATTTGTTATCCGTATGGAGGATATAACGAAGATACACTGGATTTGCTCCGGAAATACGGTTGTGCGGCTGGGTTTACCACCACAGTAAAAGTGGCCGATCTTTCCGAGGATTCACTGTTTACGTTACCGCGCCTCGACACAAACGATATTCCGAAAAGCAGAGATGCCCAAACAAATGATTGGTATGCACAAGGTTGATTCGACCCTACAGCCTTTAATTCTGATCGGTGGCGGCGGACACTGCAAATCGGTGATCGAAGCCGCAGAGTCTTCCGGCCAATGGAAAATCGCAGGCATACTCGACACCGCGGATAAAGTGGGGACAACCGTTCTGGGCTATCCCGTGATCGGCACCGACAACGACATCCCGGCATTAGCGGCCGCACAACCCGACACCCGGTTTATTATCACCGTCGGACATATCAAAACCGCAGAGATACGGCGACGGATCGCAGCCCGTGTCATGGACGCAAATGGTGAATTCGCCACCATCGTCGCCTCGACCGCCCACGTTTCGCGACACGCCCTTTTGGGTGCGGGAACCGTGGTGCTACACGGCGCCATGGTCAATGCCGGCGCGACGATCGGCGAAGGATGCATCATCAATACGCTGGCCAACATCGAACACGACGCTACGGTCGGCGATTACTGCCACATCTCCACCGGAGCCATGGTCAACGGCGACTGCCGGATCGCGCCGGGAGTTTTTCTGGGGTCTCAGTCCGTGCTGCTCAACGGCATCTCGATCAGCGCACCGGACAGTATCATCGCCGCCGGCTCTTTCGTGCGCAAGACCTTGAAAGAACCGGGCATTTATGCCGGCAATCCGGCCATACTCATGAAACGACTATGAGGACACTGATCATCGCCGAAGCCGGCGTCAATCACAACGGCTCCCCGGAGCTCGCGCGGCAGCTCGTCGACGCTGCTGCGGCGGCTGGGGTGGACTATGTCAAGTTCCAGACCTTTCGGGCCGACAAACTGGTGACCCGAACCGCCCGGCAGGCCGCCTATCAAAGCCGCAATCTCGGTCACGGCGAAGAGTCGCAGTACACCATGCTCAAGCGGCTCGAGCTCTCGCCGGACGACCATCGCACCCTCATCGATCATTGCAACGCCAAAGGCGTTGAATTCCTCTCCACCGCATTCGACTTGGAAAGCATTGCTTTCCTCGACTCGCTAGGACTGCCCCTGTGGAAAGTACCCAGCGGAGAGATTACGAACTTCCCTTATCTGCGCGCTATCGGCTTGACAGGTAAACCGGTCATATTGTCCACCGGGATGGCCACGCTCGACGAAATCGAAGCGGCCGTCGGTGTGCTGACCCGCTTCGGGACACCGCGGAACGGGATTACCTTACTGCATTGCACCACCGAATATCCCGCGCCAAAAGACCAGGTCAATCTGCGTGCGATGCAGACCATGCACGAACGGTTCGGCCTGCCCGTCGGCTACTCCGACCACACCGAAGGGATCGAGATACCCGTGGCAGCGGTGGCGATGGGAGCGACCGTGATCGAAAAGCACTTTACGCTGGACCGGAACCTGCCGGGGCCGGATCACAAAGCCTCGCTCGAACCGGACGAACTCACAGCCATGGTGCGGCAAATCCGGGCCGTGGAATCGGCCTTAGGCAACGGCACCAAAGAACCGGCACCGGCTGAGCAGCCGAATATTCCTATTGCACGGAAATCGATTGTAGCGGCAACTGCTATTCAGCGGGGGGAGCTGTTTACCGAGGAAAATCTTACGGCCAAGCGACCGGGAACGGGTTTATCACCGATGCTTTGGGAATCGATTGTGGGGCGGACTGCTCCGCACGACTTTGAACCGGATCAACCGATCGAGCTATGAGAAAAATCTGCATCGTTACCGGCACCCGGGCCGAATGGGGATTGCTGACCCGTTTAGCCAGCTTTATTGCAGCCGATCCGGAGTTGCAGCTGCAGATCGTGGCGACCAACATGCACCTCTCGCCGAAGTACGGAGAGACCTATAAGGAGATCGAGGCCGACGGATTCACGATCGATTACCGGGTACCGATGATCGACGACCTCCACCCCGCCACGGACGCCGGTACCACTGTGCGGGAGATGAGCCAGGGGTTGGAGGGATTTGCACGGGCATACGATGCGCTAAAGCCCGACCTGATTGTCGTACTGGGAGATCGATACGAGATTCTGTGTGCAGTGGAGGCCGCGTTGATCTTCCGGATCCCTGTGGCGCACCTGCACGGCGGCGAAATTACAGAGGGAGCTTATGACGATGCGATACGGCACGCGATTACGAAGATGTCGCACCTGCATTTCACCTCGACGGAGGCTTATCGCCAGCGCGTCATCCAATTGGGCGAAAGCCCGGACAGGGTATTCCATGTGGGAGCGATCGGGGTGGACAATGTACGGCGGATACCTTTGTGGTCTCAGGCACAGACAGAAGAGAGTCTCGGGGGATTCCGGCTCGACCGGCAGACCCTGCTCGTGACCTACCATCCGGTCACCCTGGACTCGGAATCGCCCGAAGCACAAATCGAAGCCCTGCTATCCGCCCTGGATCAGGCCATGCACCTCGACACCCGGGTACGGATTCTCTTCACGATGCCCAACTCCGACACAGGCTCCCGAATCATTGCCGACCGGATCGAACAATGGTGCGCCGCACCCGACCGGAAAAGTCGGTGCGTGTGGTTCACCTCCTTGGGGTTAAAACGCTATCTGTCTGTCTTACAATACATCGGCGGCGTGGTAGGCAATTCGAGCAGCGGGATTCTCGAAGTGCCGAGCTTCCATATTCCGACGATCAATATCGGCGACCGGCAGCGGGGACGGATCGCCGCAGCAAGCGTCGTGCATTGCGGAACGACCCAAGAGGAGATTATTGAAAAATTATCGCTACTTTTATCCGGACAAATCGACGCATCCGGCCCGAACCCGTACGACCGGCCGGACACGGCCCGTCGGATATACGAAACGATTAAACACGCCGTCGGCTCCATCGACCCGCAGAAACACTTTCACGACTTGCCCTCTTCCCAGGAATGAGAGACCATACACGACATATTATTTCTCAGACCGACACGATCCTGGATGCCGTACGGAAACTCAACGACATCTCGGCAGATCTGTCACTGACCCTGTTCGCCATCGACAACGATACCCAACGCGTCGTCGGTACCGTGACAGACGGTGACATCCGGCGTGCCTTGATTGGCGGACAAGGTATAGATATCCCTATTTCGGAAATCATGCACCGGGACTTCACCTTCATTCGAGCCGGAGCATCCGATACCGATATCCTGCGACTGATTCGGCGACGGGGATTGAAATTGGTACCCATACTGAATGAAGCCGGACAGATCGTTCGCATACTCAATTTCGCCAACGGAGGCTCGTTCCTGCCGCTCGACGCCGTATTGATGGCGGGCGGGCGCGGCGAGCGGCTACGCCCCTTGACACTCGAAACCCCGAAACCGCTCCTGCCGGTAGACGGAAAACCCATCATCGACTACAACATCGACAACCTCTTGCGACACGGAGTCGAACACATCAACGTCACGACCAACTACCTCGCCGAACAGATCGAAGCCCACTTCGCCCAACCGATAGGCACCGATCAGGTACTGGTAAGATGCGTGCGCGAACCGAAATTCCTCGGCACGATGGGCTCCATCAAATTCATCCCCGACTGGCACAACGACACCATTCTGGTGATGAACTCCGACCTCTTCACCAACATCGATCTGGAGGATTTTTACCTCCACTTCAAGAAGCACGAGGCGGACATGAGCGTGGCGGCGGTTCCGTACAATGTCACTGTGCCCTACGGGATATTCGAAATCGAAAACACGCGAGAGATCAAAGGCATCAAGGAAAAACCCAACTTCCACTATTATGCCAACGCCGGCATCTATCTCATTCGTCGCGAAGTGCTGGATCGGATACCCGACGACACCTGCTTCCACGCCACAGACTTAATGGAAGCACTTATTACACAACACAAACGAGTCATTCGCTATCCGCTGTCCGGCTACTGGATCGACATCGGCAAACCCGACGACTTCCACAAAGTGCAGGAACTGGCACAGCATATGAACAACAAAAAAACCGGATTATGAAAATATTGGCGATTATTCCCGCCCGGGGCGGCAGCAAAGGATTGCCTGGAAAAAATATCCGACCTTTGTGTGGTAAGCCGCTCATCGGTTGGACAATCGAACAGGCCAAAGCCAGCCGGTATATTACGGATATATTTGTGTCGACTGATTCGCCTGAAATTGCTGCTGTGGCCGAACAATTCGGCATCAACGTGCCGGAATTGCGTCCGGGAGAATTAGCCAGCGATACAGCTCCTTCTTCCGGATTTGTAGTTTATACCATCGAGAAGCTTCGAAAGGAGGGGAAAGAGTACGATTATGTAGTTTTGCTGGAACCCACCTCGCCGTTACGGGAAGTGGAAGACATAGATCGATCCGTTGAAATATTGTCGGCCCACCCAGAAGCTGATAGTATTGTAGGCGTCTGCCGGGCCGAATGTACACACCCTGCATTTATGGTCCGTTGCAGCGAAAAAGGACTATTAATTCCTTATCAGGGGGATATGCAAACTATTCGTCGTCAAGATATAGGCGAGGCATACTATTTCGAGGGAACAGTTTACGTTACACGTCCTGAAGCATACTTACAAAAACAAACCTTTTACCATGACAAGACGCTGCCTTACATCGTTCCTAAAAGTAGAGCATTTGAGGTCGATGATCTTGAAGACTGGTTTATTATCGAGTCAATCTTAAAAAACAAACTAAGATAACAAGCTATGAAAAACTACAGCCAGCGACTCCACGCGGCGATTCCCGGCGGAGCTCACACCTATTCGCGAGGCGACGACCAATATCCCGCTAATGCGCCCCAGATTCTCGAACGCGGCGAGGGAGCTTATGTCTATACGCCGGAAGGGGAGAAATTTTTGGATTACGGGATGGCGCTTCGCGCTGTTACTTTGGGTTATGCTGAACCTACAGTGGCTGCGGCGGCCATTAAACAGATCCATTTCGGAAATAATCTCACCCGGCCGTCGCTGATCGAACTTCAGGCCGCGGAACTCATGTGCGAGCTAATTCCGAGCGTAGAAATGGTTAAATTCGCCAAAAACGGTTCGGTTGTAACCACTGCTGCGTTAAAACTGGCCAGAGGATATACCGGCCGAAAGTATATCGCACGGTGTGCGGATCATCCGTTCTTTTCTTATGACGATTGGTTTATCGGCGACACCCCGCTAACGCTGGGGATTCCGGAGGAACACCATGCACTGACCTTGAATTTTCGTTACAATGACATCGCGTCAGTCGAAACACTTTTCAAACAATATCCGGGAGAGATTGCCGGCCTAATTATGGAACCGGCTACGGGCGGACATCCGCAGGACGATTTTTTACATAAAGTGCAAGCCTTGTGCAAAGAAAATGGGACGGTATTCATTCTGGATGAAATGATTACCGGTTTCCGATGGAACTTGCAGGGAGCTCAGAAATATTATGATATCGTACCCGACCTGTGTACTTTCGGGAAAGGGATGGCCAACGGCTTCTCCGTAGCTGCTTTAGGCGGGAAGCGCGAAATCATGAACGTCGGCGGCATTTTGGAAGAAGGAAAAGAACGGTTATTCCTGATTTCTACCACACACGGCGCCGAAATGTGCGGTTTGGGCGCTTTCGTGGAAACAGTCAAATTTTATAAAGAACATAATGTAGTCGAACACCTGTGGAGCTATGGTCAGCAATTGATCGATGGGATGAATGCCATTGCCAAAGAATTGGGAATTGAAAAAGAATTTGAAGCTTGCGGAGTACCGTGTTCCCCGGGATATGCCACGCGCGATCGGGCGGGTAATGTTTCGATGCCGCTGCGTACGCTCTTCTCACAGGAGATGATTAAACAGGGCATCTTGATGCCGTGGATCGCCATCTCTTATGCTCATGGCGCGAAAGAGTTGAAAATCACACTTGAAGCTACACGCAAAGCACTGACTATTTATAAAAAAGCACTTGACGAAGGCGTCGACAACTATCTCGTCGGGCCGGCTATCAAACCTGTATTCCGTAAATTCAACTAACCGCATGAAACTCGAAGGAAAAATAATCATCGTCACCGGCAGCGGAGGATTGATCGGACGCGAAGTGGTGCGATACTGCCGCGAAAGCGGAGCCGAAGCGGTAGTTGGGGTGGATATCGACCGGCCGAACCGGTGGGGAGAGCTTCCGGACGTGGCTTATGATGTGACCGATCCGGCCCAGATCGACGCACTGGTAAACTACGTGATACAAAAGTACGGACGGATCGACGGACTGGTGAATGCTGCTTATCCCAGGACTTCGGACTGGAGCGCCAGGTTTGAAGACATCCCTTATGAAAGCTGGCAGAAGAATGTAGATATGCAGCTCAATGCCGTATTTCTCATTTGCCAGAAAGTACTGGCTGTCATGAAAAAACAAGGTTCGGGCTCGGTGGTGAACTTCGGCTCCATATACGGGGTGGTGGGCAACGACTTTACGATCTACGAAGCCTACGGAGGCACTTCTCCAGCCGGATATGCGGCAATCAAAGGAGGGATTATTAATTTCTCCCGGTACCTGGCATCGTACTTCGGGCCATATGGCGTTCGGGTGAATTGTGTCTCCCCGGGCGGCGTATTCGACAATCAGCGACCTGAATTTGTCAAGGCTTATAGCCATAAATCCCCGCTCAAGCGGATGGCCCGACCGGAAGAGATGGCTCCAGGAGTCGCTTTTCTGCTTTCCGACGAATCGAGTTTTATCACAGGCCACAATTTAATGATCGACGGCGGATGGACAGCAATTTGATTCGCAAAGTCATATTCTTGAATTACTTGCCCCTCTCACTGAAAATCAAAGAAGATTTTCTATTAGATCGTTTAGTCACAGGAGGGTTTGTAGTCGAATATTGGGATCTGGCTCACATATTCGGGTTCGATCAAATAAGCATAGAAAACCGGAATGATCCATTAGTACGCCAAGTCTCGAACTACAAACAATTCCGAGAAATGGTATGGGCGGAAAGCCGTCAAACTACACTTTTCTTGTCATTAATGACTTATGAAGGGCGAGTAATTCGCTTACATCGGACACTGACCCGTGCAGGTTGTATTACTGGTCGCTATGGCATTAATATGATCCCGGTTCCCGTAAGTAATGGGGGCCGACAATCGTTTTTTCAGAAATTGTTGCGAATTACCCCCAAGAAACTTCCGCATTATTTGCGCAACAAGCTTTCAGTCTATTATAAAAAATGGGGTATAATCCGGCCTTTCGATCTATTATTGTGCAGCAGTCGTCAAGGATTTCGCGCCATTGGATTGGGAGCTCCAATCGATTTGGCTTATGCTCACAAGATAGTGAATATCAATTCAACAGACTATACGATTTGTCAACGGATAGAACAGCAAAATGACCGAGTACTTGCCAATGAGTATATTCTCTTTTTGGATGAATACCTACCGCTCCATCCGGATTTTGCAATAATAGGACAACCGGTTATCGATGCAGAAGAATATTACCGAACCATCAACTCGTTTTTCAGACAAATCGAGGCGCGTTACGGTATGCCAGTTGTAATCGCAGCCCATCCAAAAGCTATAGAATACAAAAAACGCGATTTTTTCGACGGGCGGACCGTACTATTTGGTCAAACGGCTGCTTTAGTTCGAGATTGTAACTTTGTTTTGGCTCATGGCAGCACATCGATCGGTTTTGCCGTAATATTCAACAAACCGGTAGCCATTCTGCTTTCAGAGGCAATCGATCGAGTTATGCCTTATTATCGAGATGATTTCCGCATCAAAGGACAAACCGTTAAAGCACAGTTCCTTTTTTATGACCAAATATTGCCGGATAACATCCAATTAACCATTGATACCGAGGCTTATCAGCAGTACAAGTACAATTACTTGACTTCACCGGACAGCGAACACAAAAACAATGTGGATATTATTATCGACGCATTTAAAAATTTCAGTCTGTAACACATTGCCTTGCAAACATCCTTTACAAAAAACTACCTGAAAATTTACTCGATGCAGATCCTCTCCATGGTATTAGGATTTGCGTCGATGTTTATCGTAGTCCCTTACCTGAGTTCCGACCAAACCACGTACGGGATATATACTGTGTGTATTTCGATCACTATTTTTCTATCTTATGCAGACCTCGGTTTTCTGAGCGCAGCCCAAAAATATGCCGCCGAGAGCTATTCGCAAGGAGACCGAGAACGAGAAGTCTCGTTGATAGGTTTTGCACACTTTATATTCTTGTGTGTAACTTTGTTAATAGGTGGCGTATTCCTTTATTTCAGTTTTCATCCCGACCAACTCATCAACAATCTTTTACCGGGCCGGCAGACTCAAACAGCACATGAACTGCTCCTTATTTTGGCTTTCTCGACCCCTATTGTCGTAATACAGCGGTTGGTACAAATGATCTTCGGCATCCGACTCGAAGAATACCACATACAGAAACTCGTCATTGCCGGGAACGCACTCAAAATACTTTCGGTATTCTATTTCTTTACCAATGGTCGGTATAATATTGTCGGTTATTATCTATTTATTCAAATCATTGCGGCTTTCGTCGCTGTGGGCGGGATTTGGATGGCCCGCTACAAGTACCAATATCCGCTGGGACAACTCGTGCGTCGTTTCCGCTTTTCAAACGATATTTTTCGACACACCAGATCCCTTGCATTTTCCAGTCTCTTTATCACCCTTTGTTGGATACTCTATTACGAACTCGACTCGATCGCAATCGCTAAACTGCTGGGGGCCGATGCTGTGGCAATTTACGCTATCGGCTTATCCATATTGTCTTTCAGTCGATCTTTGGTTGGAGTCTTGTTTTCCCCCTTTTCGTCCCGTTTTAACCATTTTATAGGTTTGGGGCAGTGGTCTGAATTTCGGCATTTTTATTTGCACGTAATCTTTCTGACTTTCCCGTTAGTTGTTTTTCCTTTTGTCGCCGTTGCCATGATGAGCCGAGGAGTGGTAATTTCATGGGTTGGGCCGGAATATGCGGCATCTGTCGAAATCGTGGTTTGGCTGGTACTGTGTAATATTCTAGGGTTTGTAAGCTATCCGACAGGAATAATGCTTATGGCTTGTGAAAAGATTCGGCAGTTATATCTACAAAATGCATTGATGGTCCTGATATTTTGGGGTGGTATTTTCACTACCGTAGGAATCTGGGGGATAGAATCATTTGCTCGTTTCAAGTTTTTGACTTTTATTTTTAACGGGATTGCATATCTATGGCTCTCGTTACAATTCTTGGGAATATCGTTACGATCGTTTCTACGTACGGTGGTTGTGCCTTATTTGCCGGGGTTGGCAGTCATGTTGGGTGTGTTGTTCTTGATTCGAGACAGTTACATCACCGGCAAAGACAAGTTAAACCTAGCCCTCAACGGAGTATTGATACTCGGAAGTATTTTCGTTGGCTTGATGGTGAGTTTATGGACTGTACCCAGACTTCGACAATACGTTTTTCAACTTTTGCGCTTACCTTCAAAACACGGCCTTTAACTCGGATTTACTCCGTAAAAAGGTGGCGATTTGAATAGTTGTTGTATCTTTGTAATTAAAGGAAAAGTTGTATGATCTTTTTCTGCAAAATATCCAAAAGCAATAAATATGAACCGGGAAAAAATAGCCATACTTGGTGCTGGAGGATTTACCGGCAAACATTTTATAGACTATCTGCAAAGACAAAATACCGGTGATCGCTACGAGCCTATTTTGATAGACATTACACCCATTGAATCCGGTTATGAAAGTCATACCATTGACGCATGTGACCATTTAATGCTTAAAGATGTGCTGGATCGTATTTCACCAGTGTATATCGTCAATTTGATGGGTATACTTCGCAGCGACGATTTGAACCAACTTTACCGCTGTAATGTCGAAGTATCACGACATCTGATGCAGTATGCCGTGCAGGCACATGTTCCGGTGAAAAAGATTTTGCTTATCGGATCGGCTGCCGAATACGGCTTTGTGGCAGAGAATCCCGTAGATGAAAATTTTCCCCGAAATCCAGTATCCGCCTACGGACTGTCAAAAGTAATCCAGCAGGAAGTAGTTATAGCCAGGACATTCAACCTGATCGGGCAAGGGATATCGAACCAGCTAGCCATTGGTGCGTGGCGGGAAAAGATAGCCGAAGCCGCTGATAGGGCTACGGTCCGATTTGGAAACCTGGAATCCTACCGCGACTATATGGAGGTCAAAGATGTAGTAGATATTTATTGGAAACTATTGCTGCATGCTCCGGGTGGCGAAGTGTATAACGTGTGCAGCGGTAGTGCGGTGCAGATGCGCACCTTGCTCGAACAGGAAATCGCACAGTCAGGCAAAAATATTACAATAGAGATCGATCGATCCCTCTACAAACCAGATGACCTACCCATTATTTATGGTAACAACAGCAAATTAGTTCATTTTCTAAAAAATCTATAGAAATGAAACTATTATTGTATACACAAAATCATGAACCAGGGGGAGGTAATCGATACTTGACTGATTTTGTTAATGCCCTTCCTCCCTCTTGGACCGTGGAAGTGATAACTAATCGTGGCGCATTATTCAAATCCGATTTGGAACGTCTCAAACAACGTTCCCTTTCGATTTTGGAATTGCCAGTAGTTACTACCCACGATTTGGTACACCGCGGGGGAGTAACTGGCCTGCTTTTTAAGATTTGGCGGCGTTTACCCCTGATTAACCGATTGCTTACCCGCCGGCTCAGAACAAAGAACAGCCGGCAGTTCGGACATTTTTTACAAACCCGAGACTATGATGCCGTGTGGGCGTTCAATGGCGGTTTTCCAGGCGGCTATTCGTGTTTCGACCTATTGCATACAGCCCACCGGCGAGGATTGCCTACACTGATGAGTGTAGTCAGCATGCCTGCAACGGCCGAACATTTTGACCGTATATATAGACACGTGATTGCAGGAATTGATCGCTTTGTTGTTAATTGCAACAGAATCAAAGAAGCCTTATCTTCTTCCCGGAACATATCTCCCGATCGCATAGATGTCATTTACAATTGCACCCATTTGCCCGCCACCATCCGCTCCTGCACCTCAGGGTCACAGGGGCTTCAGTTTGGCTTCGTAGGCCGTGTCGAGCCCCTCAAAGGGGCCGAACTAATGATCGAGGCTTTTGTGGAAGCCTTGGACCATATCCCCTCGGCCGCCCATCTGCACTGCTATGGTAAGAAAATGCTGGGTATCCGCTCTATGAAACTTGTGGCCCAGCATGCCGACCGCATTACGTTACACGGGCCTTTCGACACCGCGGATACAGACGTCTATCCCCAAATTGATGTTTTAGTATTGCCTTCATTTTGGGAAGGGTTCCCGTACGTCATTATTGAAGCGATGGCACACGGCATTCCGGTCTTAGGGACCGACGTAGGCGGAGTTTCGGAAGTAATTCAGTCCCATCGTACAGGCCTTTTGATCCAGGCACGCAATAAAGCCCAGCTTACCCAAGCATTTATAGAACTGTGTGCCGCAACAAGCGAATCAATACATGCTATGGGGAATCAAGCGCGTTTGGAAGTAGAACGAAGATTCTCTTACACCTCTTTCGAGCAAGCAGTAAAAGAATACTGCCGCATACATTGGAATAAAGATACCGATATGAAAATACCATATGCAGGTACCAAATTGTAATCGATTAAAATCAATAAATACATCCCCAACCGTTTTTTTATAAAATTATGAAAACAGTGATTCTTTGCGGCGGATATGGGACCCGGATACGGGACGTTTCCGACAATATACCCAAACCGATGATCCCCATCGGAGGGAAACCGATCGTGTGGCATATCATGAAATATTATGCCAGCTATGGTTATAAGGATTTTGTACTCTGCCTGGGTTATAAAAGCGAAGTTATCAAAGACTATTTCGTCAACTATGAACTGCGCAGCTCCGATATTACGCTGACTCTGGGCGATCCCGATTCACGACGGCAGAGTTCGGCACATCACGATGAGTCCGGCTGGCGGATTACTATGGCCGAGACAGGACTCAATGCAATGACCGGCGCTCGGGTACGGCGCATTCGGCATTATGTGGGCGAAGATCCGTATTTTATGCTCACTTACGGCGACGGGGTAGGGAATATCGACATCGATCGACTGGTGGAATACCACAAATCGCATGGGAAAATGGTCACTGTGACAGGCGTGCGGCCTCCTGGACGATTCGGCGAACTCAGCTTGGCTGACGACAATACCGTTTTAGGCTTCAACGAGAAACCGCAGGCCAGCGGGGGACGCATTAACGGCGGTTTTTTTGTCTGCAACCGCGAATTTCTTGACCTGTTGAGCGACGACGAAGGACTCGTCTTAGAACAAGAGCCAATGAAAGAACTTGTACGCAGGGGAGAACTCAAGATGTTCGAACACGACGGGTTCTGGCAACCGATGGACACCTCGCGGGAATACACGTTGCTCAACGAGCTTTACAAAACGAATCAGGCACCTTGGGTAAGATGGTAAACAATCAATTTTTCGGAGACCTATACCGCGGGAAGCGGGTGTTGGTGACCGGCCATACCGGTTTCAAAGGCTCGTGGCTCACCAGCTGGTTGCTCGATTTGGGAGCTGATGTGTACGGAATTTCGAAAGATATTCCCACTCAGCCGTCGATGTTCGTCGAGCTGGGGCTGGAAAAGCGAATAACGCATTATACGGCTGACGTTCGGGATTTGGCACAAGTATGCGAGATTGTTCGTACGGTAAAGCCGGAGTTCGTGTTTCACCTGGCGGCACAGCCTATCGTGTCGCTCTCGTATGCCGAACCGATCGAAACGATCGGATCCAACGTCATGGGGACGACCAACGTGCTCGAAGCATTGCGGCAGTATAATCAGCCTTGTACAGCGGTGATTATCACCAGCGACAAGTGTTATGACAATGTCGAATGGGTGTGGGGGTATAAAGAAACCGATGCAGTGGGGGGAAAAGATATATACAGCGGTTCCAAAGGGGCGGCGGAATTGATCTTCAAATCTTATTACCACTCTTTTTTCAAAAAGCCGGAGTGTCCGATTAAAGCGGTTACGGCTCGGGCGGGGAATGTGATCGGCGGCGGCGATTGGGCTTTGGATCGAATCGTACCGGATTGTATGCGCTCGTGGAGCGAAGGACGGGTCGTCGAGATTCGTTCGCCGAAAGCGACGCGGCCGTGGCAACATGTATTGGAACCACTGAGCGGATACCTGCAATTGGGTGCCGAACTCTATCAACGACCGGAGTTGACCGGCGAAAGTTTCAATTTCGGACCGCAGGCTGAGTATAGCCATACGGTACAGGAGCTGCTCGAAGATTTGAGCCGAACCTGGCATTTTACCGACCCGCAGCAGGCTTATCAAATTACGGGCGACATAAAATTCCATGAGGCGGGATTGCTCAAACTCAATTGCGACAAAGCATTGTTCTATTTTCGGTGGACGCCGACACTTGACTATCCGGCCGTGATCGATTTCACGGGAAACTGGTACTACGCTTTTTATAAGGAACATACGGATATGTATGCTTATACGATGCAGCAAATCCATGCTTATCAACAAAAAGCTATAGAGAAAGGAGTGAAATGGGCCCGAAAATAACCATAGAAGGGGTCATGCTTACCCCCCTCAAACAGATTTTTCACCCGAAAGGCGACGTTTTTCATGGGATGAAGCGTAGTGACCCGGGTTTCGATGGCTTTGGAGAGGCTTACTTTTCCACAATTCATCCCGGAGATACCAAACCGTGGAAAAAACATCTGCGGATGACTTTGAACTTTGTCATACCGGTGGGACGGATTCGGTTTGTGTTATACGACGATCGGGAGGGGAGTACGACTTACGGACAATTTTTCGACCTTACGCTGGGAGAGGGGAATTATCAACGAATCACGATTCCGGCGGGGATATGGGTCGCGTTTCATGGCGTGGGCGAAGGATTGAACCTGCTACTCAACTTAGCTAATCTGGAGCACGATCCGGAAGAAGTGGAACGAAAAGAGACACTGGACGACATACCTTACACTTGGTGATAACCAAAGGACACATACTGATTACGGGCGGCAACGGCTATATCGGAGCTCGTTTGAGCTTGCATTTAGCCGATGCGGGCTATGCCGTTACCCCCGTATGCTATCCGGCGGCACCGGTCGATGAGGCTTGGCGTGCCAAGATGGAGCGCATAGTCGTAGGCGACGTGCGGGACGAACAGTTTTTGCGGGGACTCGCGCAAGAGGGAGGCTTTGATGCTGTCGTGCACCTCGTTTCGCTGGACCACCGACAGTCGGCCGGCGATCCTGCTTCGGTGGCAGGGGTGAATATTACTCCGACTTGGAGTTTGCTCGACATTTTCTCGAAAGCAGGACTGAAAAAATTCGTCTATTTTTCCACTGTACAGGTATACGGGGTATTGACTCCGGGAAAAATTACGGAACAACATCCGCCGCAGACCAGGAATGCTTATGCGCTTACCCATTGGATCGGAGAACAGATTTGCGACCATTACAATCGGACCAGTTCAACGCAATGTCGTGTGGTACGGCTTTCCAATAGCTACGGCGCTCCGATTTTCATGGAGAATAATTGTTGGTGGCTGGTGGTCAACGACTTGTGTCGGATGACATTCCGCGAACGGCGAATCGTCCTGCAATCCGACGGAACGCCGCAGCGCGATTTTATTCACGGGTGGGACGTATGCCGGGCCGTGGAGCGCATCATCGCCACAGAGGCGCCTCATACACTGTACCAGATCAGCTCCGGAACTACGCTGACCATTATGGAGATCGCACAGACCGTACAGCAAATTTATGCGGAACGTTACTCCCGCGACATCCGAATAGAGTCCGTACCACCTACGGGCGGGGCGACAGCGTCGGATCGCTATACGATCGACAACAGCTTACTGCGCAGTATCGGCTATACGCCGGAATGGGATTTACGGCGAGGGATCGAGGACCTGTTTGACTACTTAGAGCAGCACGATGGCACAAGAGCATAAATACAACTCTTCTACACCGCTTTTTTCGATCGTTATCCCTACCTACAATCATGGGCACCTGATCGGTCGTTGTCTTGACTCGGTCGTGGGACAGAGTTGCGGGGATTGGGAGGCGATCGTGGTGAATAATTTCTCAAATGATAACACCATCGAAGTGGTGGAGGGTTACCACGATTCTCGCATTCGACTGATTAATTTTGCGAATAACGGTATCATCGCCGCTTCACGCAACAAAGGTATTTCGGAAGCTCGCGGCGAGTGGATCTGTTTTCTGGATTCCGATGACTGGTGGACACCGGATAAATTGGAGGCATGCCTGCCTTATCTAGACCAAAACGACGTGATATATCACACATTATGGATATACACAGAACAACAGGGACTTACGACCAAAACACTTCGAGCATACGTGCCTCGGAAGCCTATCTTCGTTAATTTGTTACTGCATGACAGTTGCATGCCCAATTCATCGGCATGTATTCGTCGTACAGTGATCGAACAAATAGGTTTCCTTTCGGAAGAGCGGGACTTAGTCGCTGTGGAAGATTTCGACTATTGGTTGCGTTTAAGTCTTGTTACCGAACGTTTTGCAATGATCCCTAAAGCGCTTGGATATTATTGGATCGGGTCGACCTCTATCTCGTCCAGTCCGAAATGGGTAGCCCGTCATGACGCAATTTACAACAAATACCTACCCGTAATCAAAGATGCACGCACACGTAAAAGAATAAAAAAGCGATACAATTATTCACGAGGTGTCATCTGTCAACAGATAAAAGAATTTCAAGAAGCAAAAAAAACACTCCGCCACGCCTTAAGCCGACAAAACTCAATATTACGAAACCTCAAAATCTTATGTCGGTTAGCAGCTTTGACTATGAAACATTAACAACTATGGTAAATGTAAAAGATGTAATCGATCAGGATTTGTTTCGTTATGCAGGCAATGCTTCGCTCAAAGCATTTTGGAAATGCTATCTAACCATTCCTGGATTCAAATATTTATACTGGTACCGCAAAGCGCAACACTGGCAGACACGTTCGCAACGCAATGGGCTATACAAACCTTTATTCGTTTTTTTCGAATTACTGATGCGGCATTACGGTTATAAGTATGGCATAGACATCCCCTCTTCCACCTCTATTGCACCCGGTTTCTATATCGGTCATTTTTCAGGCATCGTCATTTCTCCCCGAACTATAATCGCTAAAAATGTGAACATATCGCAATGTGTCACCATAGGGAGTACCAATATGGACTTTGCAACCATTGAAGAGGGGGTATACCTCGGCCCGGGCAGTAAAATTGTAGGCGGAGTGCATATAGGTGCCTATGCGGTGATAGGAGCCAATGCTGTGGTTGTAAAAGACGTGCCCGCCGGAATTACAGTTGCAGGCGTACCTGCCGTTCAGATCAGCATTAAAGACTCACGCCGCTTCATTCAAAATCCCGTGTAACAATGATACCTAAGACGATACATTACATATGGGTCGGCAGTCGGACTATTCCTGCGAAATACCAATCTTTTATCAATGAGTGGAGTCGGAAAATGCCCGATTGGGAAATCATACGGTGGGATGAGTCAAACTTTGATATTGAACATTCGGCGGACTATTGTCGAGAAGCTTATGCTTTGAAGAAATGGGCTTTCGTTTCGGATTATATTCGAGTAAAAGTATTATACGACCACGGCGGTATCTATCTCGATGCGGACGAAGAAATGATCCGGTCGTTGGATCGTTTTGTTGAACATAGCGTTTTCTTCGGCCTTGAACCCGGACTTCGTTTGCAAGCAGGAGTGTTCGGTTGCGAACCTCAGAATCGACTCATCGGGACCATTCTGGCACAATATGACCAAATGCACTATGTAGTGGACAGACGACCGGACAATACTGTCATCGGGATACATTTTCAGAATATACTACAAGAAGTGTATCCCCAGTTCGTCCCGACGGAATCGGCTCCAACGATTTTGGATGGTGGCGTGGCTATTTATCCGAGCCGTTATTTTTGTCCGGACTTGGCAACGCTCAAGATCACGGACGAAAGTTATACGGTGCATCGGCCAATGGGTTCTTGGTTGCCGCCGAAAGCCAAACTCAAGAAAAAACTGTATACTTTCATCACCCAAGTCAGATTGCTGAATTGGCTCTATCGCAAGATTAAACGATAAGTGGCACCCTATTTTATCATATTCACTTTATTGGGGCTGTTTTCGTTCGCTGATTTCTTTAATGTAAAACGAAACCAGCGGCTATGTCTATTGGTCATTGGCGCTGCAATTTTGATCCTCTTTGCCGGACTTCGCTATGACTCGCCAGACTGGATGCCTTATAAAGAAGGGTTCGAAGAGGTCGCTCACGTGGGACTCGATTACACCCGACTCAATATTGCACAATTTTTCGAGCCGCTCTATAACCTGACAGTATATATAATAACATTTTGTACGACGCAGCCCGTATTCTTATTCTTGATTATCGCAGCGATAGCGGTAATACTCAACAGTCGGTTTTATGCCAAATATTCGGAATTTTTCCTCTTATCTCTACTTTTGTATTTCGTCCATACTTTTCTAATGCGCGAAACGATGCAAATCCGTGCAGGAGTCGCAGCCGGGATTGTCTTATGGTCATTACCTTTTGTAACGCAACAAAAGCCCTTCAAATTTCTGTTATTGATCCTATGTGCTATGGGATTCCATCTCGCATCGGGTGCATTCGCGCTGATTTATCCAATCTACCAATGGAATCTGAAAAACCAGGTTTGGAAATGGCTTATCGGTATTTGTTTGGTAATCGGTATTCTTTTCCCTTTCGGAAAACTGTTGACCATGTTACCGGGTGGAGCATTATTTCAACGGATAAAGAATTATTCATGGATGGTCGAACAGGGAGCACCCGGAATACTAACCAATCCGACAATCATCAAACAACTGTTTTTTTCGTTCATTTGCCTAAAATACTGGAAAACATTAGACGAACGGGTTCCTTATTTTCGACTGCTAGTTACGCCGTTATTAGTTTCAGTGTGTTGGTTGGTGGTTTGGAATGATTTTGCGATTATTGCCGGCCGTATCGGAACTTTCTTTTCCATCACGGAAGTATTAGTTGTCCCGATGTTGCTTTATCTTGTCACTCCACGTTCTCGCCCCGTTATGGGATTGTTGCTGGTGTTGTATGCCCTGAGCACTTTGTCCCTCAACTTGGCTGTCGGCAATGTCGCCCGTTATCAATTTCTGCTAACCCAATGAAGATAGCCTATATTGTTCCCTCTTTAGCCAATCGAGGTCCGGTGATTGTCGTCAAAGAATTGGTTCGTCAAATGATAAACCATGGACACGAATGCACCGTATTTTATTTTGATGACAAGCTTCCGATTACTTTCGATTGTGCGACACATCGCATTCGAAAAAACGAAAAAATAGATTTTTCAGCATACGATATCGTTCACAGCCATGGCCTACGTCCGGATAAATATGTAGCTAAATATCGAGAATATAGCGGGAAGGTTCGCTATATCTCTACATTGCATAATTATGTTTTAGAGGACTTACGATATCAATATAATTGGTTGGTTGCTCAGATATTCGGTCGATTATGGATGCATACTCTTCAAAAAATGGATACTGTAGTTGCACTGTCTCAGCATGCTCAACAATATTATTTAAAATGGTTTCCACCACAAAAAGTAACCTATGCATACAATACTCGAGTATTATATCTGACTCAAACTCTTGACGAAAATTCCATACAAGAACTTCAGGTATTCAAAGGAAATTCCGTATTGATCGGAGTCAATGCCTTATTGACACGGCGGAAAGGGGTTGATATGTTGATTCGGGCTTTAGTGCGCTTGCCGGACTACAAATTGTTCATTGCGGGGGATGGTAAAGAGCGTGCGCGACTCGAACGCCTGGCTCGCCGATTGGGAGTGGCTGATCGCTGTCTGTTTGCCGGCTACCGACAGAATGCTTATCTTTATTTGCCGTTATATGATATTTATGCCCTGCCGAGTCGGAGTGAAGGTTTTCCATTGTCTTTACTTGAGGCGGCCGTGTATGCAAAGCCATGTGTTGTTTCCAATCTGCCCATCGTAACCGAATGTTTTAATACAGACGAAGTAGCGATTTTTAGACTCGAAGCACCTACCTCTGTAATCCAGGCTATACATGGAGCGACAACTAATTCTACGTTAGGTAAGAATCTGCACCTGAAATACGAACAAGCGTACAGCCCGGAAAGAATGTATGAACGTTATCTCCGAATATATTATGGCGAAGTTTAGTGTTCTAATGTCTGTATATTACCGGGAACTGCCGGAATTCTTGGATATCGCATTAGCCAGTGTTTTCGATCAAACGGTTCTGCCAGATGAAGTTGTATTGGTCAAAGACGGCCCACTGACGCCCGGTCTCGATGCTGTAATTAGTCGATATGCCGCTCTGCAGCCCGAGTTGCATGTAATTACTTTACCGGAAAATGTCGGACTCGGTTCTGCTTTAAACGAGGGCCTCAAACATTGTTCCTATGACTTGGTTGCCCGAATGGACTCGGATGATATTTGTAAACCGAATCGTTTTGAAAAACAGTTGGCTGTTTATGCCCAAAGCCCTCATTTAGCTGTTGTTGGAAGTTGGGTGGACGAATTCATTGACGATCCCGCTCACTTATTATCCGTTCGCCGCACACCATGTACCCCGAAAGAAATCTGTCACTTCGCCCGAAAGCGAAATCCGCTGAACCATCCCACAGTCATGTTTCGAAAAGACGCAATCCAACAAGTCGGCGGATACCAACCCTTTTTTCTCTTTGAAGATTACTATCTTTGGGTTCGATTATTAATCAACGGATTTGAGCTATACAACATCCAAGAAAGTCTTTTATTCTTCCGCAGCAATCCCCAAATGATCGCTCGCCGGGGGGGCCTTAAATACGCTCTAAGTGAATGGCGATTTTTGCGGGTGATGCATAAAGTTAAATGGATTAATACTTACACCTTATTAACCAACGGTTTTATTCGATTCACAATACGCATCATGCCCAATAAGATCCGAACACTAATTTATAAAAAACTACTTAGGTAAACCATGAAAATAGCCATCATCGGCGGTAGCGGATTCGTTGGCACGCGATTGATCGAACTGCTCCGAAAACAGCATCAAATCTGTAATATCGACAAACAAGATAGTCATTTTCATCCCGACCTGACTATTATTGGCGATGTGCGTGACTCCGCCAAACTCACCGAACAACTCACCGGAGGCTTCGACGCCGTAGTGTTGCTCGCTGCCGAACACCGGGACGACGTGTCACCGACTTCACTGTACTACGACGTCAACGTACAAGGAGCACGGAACGTGCTGGCGGCTATGGATGCCAACGGGATACGCCGAATTGTCTTCACCAGCTCCGTCGCCGTTTATGGATTGAACAAGAAGAATCCGGACGAACAACACCCGGCCGATCCGTTCAATCACTATGGAAAAAGTAAGTGGCAGGCGGAAGAGGTGCTCCGCGGGTGGTACGATGCTGATCCGACACAGCGAAACCTGAATATTTTACGACCAACTGTAATTTTCGGGGAACGGAACCGTGGGAATGTCTATAATCTATTACGACAGATTGCCGGCGGGAAATTTCTGATGATCGGAAAAGGCGAAAATAAAAAGTCCATGGCATATGTCGGAAACATCGTAGCTTTCATCGATTTTCTGCTGACCGTTCAAACGACCGGATACCATGTGTACAACTATGTCGATACGCCGGATTTTACCATGAACCAACTGGTTGCACATGTAGGCAATGTACTCAAAAAACATATTCCGGCAACCCATTTCCCATATTGGCTGGGGATGATGGGTGGCTATGGTTTCGATCTGCTGGCATGGATAACGCGCAAAAAACTGACCATCAGTTCGGTGCGTGTCAAAAAGTTTTGTGCCACGACACAATTCAATGCCACGGCAGCCCACACCTCGGGATTTATGGCACCGTACACACTCGGAGACGGACTCGAACGAACGCTTGAATACGAATTCGTACACCCGCAACCGGATAATATCACTTTTATTTCTGAATAATGTTCCACCTCGCACAATTCATAAAAGACCATGTCACAGGGAGGCAGACCAGTATGTTTGCACCTGACATCGATGCTAACCGGAAACGACTCACCGAAGAAATCAAAGGAAAATCCGTACTCGTGATCGGTGGCGCCGGGACTATCGGTTCGTCGTTTATCCGCGCTATCCTGCCGTTCCGACCGGGCGCGCTGACCGTCGTGGATATCAACGAAAACGGACTCACCGAACTCACGCGCGACCTGCGGTCGACCTCCGGAGGATATGTACCGCCGGAATATGTAACGTATCCCATGAATTTCAATGACGCCGTGTTCGAAAAGATGTTTCGGGCACACGGCGGATTCGATATCGTGGCCAATTTTTCTGCACATAAACATGTGCGGTCTGAAAAAGATGTGTATTCCGTCGAAGCGCTGCTCGAAAACAATGTGCTCCGGGCCAGGAAACTGCTGACCCTGCTGGAAGAGTTCCCGCCGCGGCACTACTTCTGCGTCTCGACCGACAAGGCGGCCAATCCGGTCAACATCATGGGCGGGTCGAAAAAGATCATGGAAGATATGATTATGGCATACAGCGATCGGTTTCCCGTGACCACCGCCCGGTTTGCCAACGTGGCGTTCAGCAACGGAAGTTTGCCCGACGGATGGATGCAGCGTATCGAACGACGCCAGCCGCTCTCGGCTCCGAACGATGTGACCCGGTACTTCGTCTCGCCGGAGGAGAGCGGGGAGATCTGCATGCTGGCCTGTATGCTGGGGAAAAGCGGGGAGATCTATTTCCCGAAACTCGGGAAGGAGCAGGTCAAGACTTTCTCGGCCATCGCAACGGACTTGCTGACTGCTATGGGCTATCGGGCCGTCGAATGCGGATCGGAACAAGAGGCGATCGATATGGCCGCACAGCTTGATGAGGGCGATAAGAGGTACCCTGTATATTATTCAGGAAGCAATACCACGGGAGAAAAACCGTACGAAGAGTTTTTCACCGACGACGAAACGACCGATATGAAACGCCATCAGGCTTTGGGGGTGGTAACCGGTGTGCAGCCGCGGCCGATGGCGGAGATCGATACTTTGTTTACGCAACTGACCGAGGCGTTCGCCCGTCCTTCGGTTACCAAGGCCGAAATCGTTGCTATTATGAAGGAGTTCCTGCACAATTTCGAACACGAGGAGAAAGGGCTCAATCTGGATTCCAAAATGTAATTCTCGCGTTCGCCTTGGCGGAGCAACGATCCGATGGCGGAGAACTATTCCGCCATCGGGCGGACGATGTCGCTGATCTCGATCACCCGATCCGTCCAGCCGTTCATCACCAGGGCCGGAGAGTGGGTGGCCAGAATCAGCTGAAGGTTGGGATTCAGTGTCCGAATGTCATCGATCAAGCGCCGCTGCCAGTCGAAATGAAGCGAAATCTCGGGCTCGTCCATAATCAGGATGAACTCGCGTCCCGACTGGATCAACACGGTCGTCAGAATGATCAGAATCTGCTTCTCGCCGGAAGACAACTGATGCGGCGAGATCATCGTCCCGTACTGGGTGAGGAACTGCAAGGTGTCGCTCTCGCGATCGACGCGCTTGCCGGTCGCCTCCAGCAGGGCGTCGATGATGTCGAAATATTGGGTCCGGCGGGTGGTCAGCGAACTGACGTCTGCGATCGTCTGGCCCGCCTGCAAGGCGGCGATGACGCGTTTCCCCACCTCCAGCTGGTAGGTCAGATAGCGGTTCTGGAGCCGGTACAGCTCCCAGTCCAGATAGGTGGCCACGGTGCCGTCCGAGAGTTTGTAGATGGCTTCGCTCTCCTGCAGGGTGGTGTCGAAGGTGCTGATAACGGCCACGTGGAATGCCGCCGGATCGAACGGGTGGTCGGAACCGGCCCGCCGGCCGTCGGCAAATTCGACTTCGATCGAACGCATCCGGCAACGGTGGCCGGGGGATATCGCACCGCGCGTGAACAGGTCGCTCAGACAGCGCAAAACGGTGCTCTTGCCGCTCCCGTTGCTCCCGGAGAGGATGTTCACTTCGGGCGAGAGTTCCCACGAGAGGTCGCAGACGTTCCACAACCCGCGCACTTCGATCTTCCGTATGTATTCCTTTGTTGCCATAGCTCTCTTTTTGGTTTTCAGGCCGCCCGCCGCAGACTATGCCAGTGTCCGGGCCACGGAGCGAAACGCTTCGCCCGTCACCGAATCGCGCGCTGCAATCGGAGTTCCCGCATCGCCCCCCTCCGCAATCGCCTGCACCAACGGGATCGAACCCAGAAACGGAACCCCCTGCTCTTTCGCCAAAGCGGCCACCCGGCCGTCCGCTCCCGCCGGCCCGAAGATATAATACTTGTTCTCCGGCAGCTCCGCCGGCGTGAACCAGGCCATGTTCTCGACAATCCCCCGGATCGGAACCCCGACGTTCTCGTTCCGGAACATCGCGATACCGCGCACCACATCGGCCAGGGCCACCTCCTGAGGCGTGCTGACGATCACCGCGCCCGAGAGCTTCAGCTCGCTGACGATCGTCAGGTGCAAGTCTCCCGTCCCCGGCGGCAGGTCGATCAACAGATAATCCAACTCTCCCCACGCCGTCTGGTGCAACAGCTGCCTCAACGCGTTGGTCGCCATCGGCCCCCGCCACACCAAGGCATCCGAACCCGAAATGAAAAAGCCGATCGACATCACCTTCACCCCGTACGCCTCCGCCGGCACGATATATTCCAGATCGGAACCGTCCTCGGCCACTTCGGCCACCGGTTTATAGCCCTCTACGCCGAACATCTTCGGCATCGACGGCCCGTAGATATCCGCGTCCAGCACCCCCACCCGAAATCCCTCGGCGGCCAAAGCCACCGCCAGATTGGCCGTCACGGTGCTCTTCCCCACCCCGCCTTTGCCCGAAGCCACGGCAATCACCTGCCCCACCCCGCTCATCGAGCTCTTTTCGCGCATCGCCTGCTGCTTCGCCGCTTTGGAGTCGGGCGGCAGCGGCTCGGACACCACAATCACCGGCGCCACCCCCGTAGTCTCGGTCAGTATCGCCTCCGCCGCACGCCGCACCGAACCGGCCATCGGATCCCGCGGCTTGGTCAGCTTCAGCGTAAAGCGCACGGCGCCGGTCGCCGGATCGACGGCGAGGTGTTCCACCATCCCCAGCGACACGATATCCTTCTCCTGCTCCGGATGGGTCACCCCTTTGAGCAGCTCCAGCACCTCTTCGTTGGTCAATATCGTCATGATTTGTTCCGTAAACTGTTGTCAATCAAAACTTCGAGCCGTTCCAACGCCACCTCCTGCGGAATGTTGCGCTCGACGACCTCCTTGCCCCGGTACAAGGTCACCACGCCGTTCCCGGCTCCCACATAGCCGAAATCGGCGTCAGCCATCTCGCCCGGCCCGTTCACGATGCAGCCCATCACGGCGATCTTCAGCCCCGGATAGTTCCCGAACCTGGCCTTGACCGCCCGGGCGACCTCCTGGAGCTCGAACAGCGTCCGTCCGCACCCCGGACACGAGATGATCTCGGTCTTCGAGATCCGGGCCCGCGCGGCCTGCAAAATCGAAAACGACAGCGAGGTCAGGTCGAAATCCGGCGTCAGATCCCGCTCCGTCTCCACCAAATTCCCCGCCGAATCCTCGTCGTATTCCGTGGTGAATACTTCGTTCACGATCCATATCCCGTCCCCGAAGCCGTCGATCAGCAGCGCGCCGAAGTCCGCGGCGGCATAGAGCTGCAACCGCTCCAAATCCCGCTCGCCGTAACAGCGGCTCATAATCACCGGATTCTTCAGCCCGTGCCGCATCAGCTGGACAAAGCAGGCCCGAATCTCGCCCACCCAATGGCTGTTCTCGGACACCAGTACGAGAATCCTCTCCGGATGGCTCTCCAGCCACTCCAGAAACTCATACGAGAGGTGTTCCAGCGTGCAGGCGATCCAACCCTCTCCATGATCCAAGTCTTGCATCGCCTGTCGCGGTGTCACGAGCGCAAAATCCTCCGGCGACAAGTCCGCGCCGCCCGGCCCAACACAATCCCCCACCACAATGGGCGGCGCCCCGCCCCCGATCGGCACCCCGCGAAAAACGACAGCGGTCGCCGCCCGTCTGGCGTAGTTGTACGGATCGTACGGCACCGGTTCGTCGTCCACCGGAATGTAGTTATGCATCTCGCGCCCCACGAAATAGTCCGCCAATATCCGCGCCGGCGCGATTTCATTCTCCGGTGCCTCGGTCAGCGAGACACGGATGGTGTCCCCGATCCCGTCCGCCAGCAGCGCGCCGATCCCTACCGCAGAGCGGATCCGTCCGTCCTCCCCCTCTCCCGCCTCGGTCACACCGAGGTGCAGGGGGTAGGTCATCCCCTCTTCGTCCATCCGGGCCGCCAGCTTGCGATAGGCCTCGACCATCACCCGGGTGTTGCTCGACTTCATCGAGATGACGACCCGGTCGTATCCCTCGGCCCGGCACACGTGCAGGAACTCCATCGCCGACTCGACCATTCCGTCGGTCGTATCCCCGTACCGCGACATGATCCGGTCGGAGAGCGATCCGTGGTTCACCCCGATGCGGATGACCGTATTATAATATTTGCAGACTTCGATCAGCGCCGTGAGCTGAACCCGCAGCCGCTCCAGTTCGGCAGCATACTCGGCGTCGGTATACTCCAGCTTCCGGAACGTAGCCCGCTTGTCGATGAAATTACCGGGATTGATCCGCACTTTGCTGACATACTGCGCCGCAATCAAGGCCACCTGCGGATTGAAATGGATGTCGGCCACCAGCGGCACGTAGCACTCCCGCTCTTCGATCCGCCGACGGATGGTCAGCAGCCGCTCCGCTTCGGTCCGCCCCGGTGCGGTGAGCCGCACCATCTCGGCTCCCGCCTCGGCAATCCGCAGCACCTGAGCGGCCGAGGCCTCGACATCGGCCGTGTTGGCGGTGGTCATCGACTGCACGACGATCGGGGCATCGCCCCCCAGCACTAACCGGCTGCCGATCCGAATGGGATGGGTCCGCCGGCGGGAATAGCTGAACAGATGAGGACAGTAACGTTTCATGAAACGAAAACGAGGGCGGAAACCGAAAGAAACAAGTGGAGAATACCGGGTTCGAACCGGTGACCTCTTGCATGCCATGCAAGCGCTCTACCAACTGAGCTAATTCCCCTTCGTCGACTCCACAAATATAGCCCTTTTTTCGACAGCGACAAATATTATCCGAACGAAGTATTGGTTTTTTCGAATAAATGGCATAGCTTTGTAAGTACGATTTACCGGTTGTGCGCACGGACGCATACAAAAATTCACTACCCAACAATATGGAACTCAAAAAATCACCCAAAGCCGATCTGGAAAACAAGCGGAGCTATTTTCTGGAGATCGGTATCATCGTGGCGCTGGCGGCATGTATCGCCATGTTCAGCTGGAGCCAGAAGGAGCGTGTCATCGAGGTCGTCGAACAGGCTCCGGTCGTGGTCGAAACGGAAATGATGGAGGTGACCATCCAGGAAGACAAGCGGCCGCCGGCACCTATGAAGACCCAGGCGGTGGCGATCTCGGAAATCCTGAATGTGGTGAAGAACGACGCGAAAATCGAACCGACGGTCAATATCCTCGACCTGGACGTGACGCAGGATCTGGCGGTGGACGTGACGAAGTTCGGGGCGACGTATACGGGGGAAGCGGAAGTGGAGGACGATACGCCGGTGGTGATTGCGGAAACGATGCCTACCTTTATGGGCGGTACGGTGGACGACTTCGCCAGATGGTGCGGGAAACACATCGTCTATCCGCCGGCTGCGCAGGACAACGGTTCGCAGGGACGGGTCATGGTGCAGTTCGTGGTGGAACGCGACGGGTCGATCAGCCATGTGACGGTGCTGCGGGGGGTAGACCGGCTTTTGAACGACGAGGCGGTGCGGGTGATCAAGAGTGCGCCGAAGTGGACGCCGGGGTCGAACCGGGGAAAGCCGGTGCGGGTGTATGTCAACGTGCCGATCAACTTCGTGCTGTCGGACTAAGCATCTCTTTAGGAACAAAAAAGGGGCTCCGTTACGGAGTCCCTTTTTTTGTCGTTCGCCAGACCGATCAGTTGGCCTGGATGGTGCCGGTGTAAGATGCGGTGTTCCCCATATTCGGCACGAGGGTCAGGGTAGCCAAACCGTTGTCGATATTATAGTTCAGGTGGAAAACATACTTCACGCCGTCCCATTCGGTCTGGAAAACCAGCGTCCATTGCGCCCCGCTGTTCATATCTTCCCAGAAGGTAAACCGGTTGGTCGTGAAATCGATCCGTTTCGGGATCATCGTCACATTCTCGGCCACCGACACGTAGGGCAGGTTCACTTCCAGATAGCCGGGATAGACCGTAACATAGTTATTCCACTGATTCAACGCCTGTTGCGGCCCGTCGAACTCGGGGGTCAGGTACGAGGCGGAGAAGGTGAGGTTGTGGCTTTGCAGGGCATTGGTCATCTGGGAGATCATGGCCTCTTTCCGTTCGGTGCGTTTGGCGTCGCGAACGACCTGTTTGCTGTAATCCTGAGCGGCGGCGCCGGCTACCAGACCTACCATCATCAACGACAAAAATAACTTTTTCATAATTTATTGGTTGTTAGTGTGTTTATATTCTTGTTCGGGCCGATACGGCTATTACCCGCCGTGCGTCCCCGCAGGGTTCGTTGTGTCCGCAGCTTGAGTCTTGCGGAGCCTGAGGCGCGCAAACAGAAAACAGGGCAAGGAGTTGGGCTACTCCAGCCAATTGCCCACCGCGGGCACGCGGGGCCTGCCCGGCCCGAGGGCAGTCGAAGCTCGACCGCGCGGGCCCCACGTCCCGTGGACGGGCGATGCTTACGCATCGCTAAGGCTGTATCGGCCCAAAGCTTCGCGCCGTTCTCTGTCCACGCGCCGGGAAATTCTGTAAAGAACGATTCAGACCCCAAAATTCACAATTACCATGCCAAAACGAAACCAAACGGCGGAAAATCAAGCGATTTTTAATATATTAGCCCCGTATTATCCGGTGTCCCGACGCTGCCAAGAGCAGCCCCAAAAAAGGCACAAAAATTGATACTGAAAATCCGGCAGACCATCTCTGCCGCACAGATAACGATCAGCGTGTTTTAGAACGACGAACAGATGAACTACACACGACGTACCATCGGCACTATGCTCGCAGCCGGAATTTGTTTCGGCACTACGACCGCCCAGGAGACCACACAAGCGATTACCCTGCAGGAAGCCATCGAACTCAGCTACCGGCAAAGTCCGGTGCTGGAGGCGCAACGGCAGGCACAGGAAGCCGCCGTGCTGAACCGGAAATCCGTCTGGGGACTCCGGATGCCGCAACTGGGGATAGGTGCCGCATATACCTATATGTCCAAGGATATCAAGGCTTTCGACCTGAACAAGGAGAAAGAGGCCGCTCTGCAGGCCATCGGCCAGATGCCGCTTCCCTTCCCGATTCCGGGCGAAGTCATCCAAGCGGTGCAGGGACTCGACCTGAGCCTGACGCTCCAGAAAAAACAGTTCGCCACGGTGGGAGCGACGGCGGCCGTACCTATATATATGGGTGGTAAAATCAACGCAGCGGTGAATGCCGCTAAAATCGGCGTCGAAAAGAGCGATCAGGAGGCGGCGAAGGCACAGACCGACCTGTTCGCACAAGTCGTCGAACGGTATTACGGACTCTCGCTGGCACACCATGTGCTGAAAGTGCGCGAGGAGGTCACGGAAGGAATGCGGAAACACCTGGACGACGCTATCAAGCTGGAGGCCAACGGAATGATCGCATCGACCGAGAAACTCTACGCCGAGATGTTCCTCGCCCAGGCGGAGGGGGAACAGACCGCGGCCGGACTGCAGATCGGTACCATCAACCGCGCGCTCGGCGCTTCGCTCAACCGCGAGGCACAATACCTGCCGGTGACGGCTTTGTTCATCGTGGACAGTTTGCGGCCGCTGGCGCACTATCAGGAACGGGTCAAACAGAACAGCCCGATTCTCAAACAGGTGGAACTGACCCGACGACTGGCCGAAGAGGGCGTTCGGGCGGCTCGGGCCTCTTTCCTGCCGGAGGTGGCTGCCATGGGGGCGGTCAATGCGTGGGACTGGCAGCTGACCCAGCTGGCACCGCGGTGGATGGTGGGAGCCGGCGTGAAACTGCGCATCTTCGACGGCTTGGGGAGCGAATACAAACACGCTTCGGCCAAACGACAGGTACGGCAGGTCGAAGCCATGCAGGTGCAGGCCGAGAACGACCTGATGACACTGACCGAAAAACTCTATAACCAGCTGAAAAGTTCGGCGGCAGAGGTGAATGCGCTGCAGGCGACGGTCACTTTCGCCGAATCGTACCTCGACGCCAAACAACGCGCTTTCAGCGAAGGGATCGCCCCCTCTTCGGACGTGGTAGACGCGCGGATGAACCTCGCCAAAGCCAAGGTGGAACGGCTCGCGGCGGCTTACACGTTCGACGTCACGCTGGCCCAGCTGCTGGCGCTGGCCGGTGAAACCGAGGCGTTCGGAAGCTACATGTTCCAGCCGGACTTCCGGGCGATCAACAACGATTAATCTTTCCTCACAGACTGTCTCATTTTCAACTCCTCAGGACTATGAAATCGAAAGTATATACCATTGCGCTCATCATCATCGCGACAATCACGGTGGTGGCATTCATCGGATGGTTCGTGCTCAAGCCCGCTCCTTACATCATGCAGGGCACGGTCGAGGCGACGAGCTACAAAGTGTCGTCCAAAGTCCCGGGCCGGGTGGACAGCCTGGCGGTCAAACGGGGCGATGCGGTGCGGAAAGGACAGTTCCTGTACGGAATCAGCTCGCCGGAGGTCTTCGCCAAACTGACTCAGGCGGAGGCGGCGAAGGATGCGGCAGCGGCTATTCAGGACAAGGTGGATGCCGGAGCCCGGAAACAGCAGATCCAGCAGGCCTATGAGATGTGGCAGAAGGCGGTGGCGGGGCTGGAACTGGCTCAAAAAACATACGACCGGGTGAAAAACCTGTATGATCAGGGGGTCGTGCCGGCTCAGAAATTAGACGAGGCGGAGGCGAATCTGCGGGCTATGAAGACGACGGCAACGGCGGCGGAGGCGGGTTACAGCATGGCTCAGGAGGGGGCTCAGTGGGAAGAAAAGGCGGCGGCCAAAGCGCTGGTGGCACAGGCGGGCGGAGCGGTGAGCGAGGTGGAGTCGTATGTCACCGAAACGCGCCAGTTCGCGCCGGTGGACGGAGAGGTGTCGAGCGTCATTTCGGAAAACGGCGAACTGGTCGGTACGGGATATCCGGTGGTGACGGTGGTCGACCTGAAGGACTCGTGGGCGGTCTTCAATATCAAAGAGACGCTACTCCCCAAAATCAAACTCGGAACGAAACTCGATGCCTATTTCCCGGCGCTGGACAAAACATACGAGCTGAAGGTGACTTACATCGCGGCGGAGGCGTCGTATGCGACGTGGGCGGCGACGCGCACAAGCGGCGAATTCGATGTCAAAACGTTCGAGGTGCATGCCCGACCGGCGACGCCGATCGCTAACCTCAGACCGGGAATGTCGGTCACGGTGGACTACAATAGTTTATAAACCGTTCTGTTATCTTGTATTTGCCGGGAGGGTACTGTTCTTTTTGTGAACAAAAAGAACCAAAAAAACTTTAGAGGA
>ERZ777305.944-NODE-944-length-42185-cov-14.899502_pt1 | contig 42185 bp, 41 predicted proteins | sample MGYA00374965_ERZ777305 | MGnify/ENA primary metagenome ERZ777305 (study PRJEB29328, sample SAMD00013331) | mouse gut metagenome | study: EMG produced TPA metagenomics assembly of the Metagenome analysis of fecal microbiota from mouse which was promoted... | reverse complement strand
AATCAATCACAGAAAGCCTCTCTCCCAATTTACAGCGCCGTATCGTAACCATCCTTTCTTTGTTAATCAAAGTGCATATTTACTGTTTAGCTGCCATGGCTCTTTCAAGACTGCCGATCCAGAACAACCGGCGAAAGTGTACAAAGCGGACACACCCGCTTGATAAGGACAAACTCCAAATCCTGTCTTTGCAGGTATTCTTCGTTTCCCCTTAATATTAGCATAGTGTCCGTACAGGATAAAAGCAGGGACGTTAATGTACCGATATAACTGTCAGTCCCATATTCCCGAAACATATCAAGGGCAAATCCGGTTGCCGCCGAGGAAGAAAACATTCTGATGAAAATAAGCGGCATGAGCTGCGCAGGGAGTCCCATTTTATCAGTAAATCCCCGAAAAAGCATACTGATCAGGTCTAAAAAACCCGACGCACGCAAAATCCCGACTGCCACCATCAAACCGATTAAGGTCGGCATGATGCGGATGACCGTATGAAAGCCGTCCGTTGCGCCTTTTACAAAATCCTCATAAACTTTTTTCTTTGCAACGAGTCCCATCGCCACGACATAAAAAATGACGGCCGGTATGATGATATTAGAAACGTTTGCAAGTACAGCGGCAAAATTCATATCAGCTTTCCCCTCATGAAGCCAAATGCATCAATTACATTTAATGATATGAGTGGTAACGTTAAGGTATTCCGCCAGTGTCATTCTAATATCTTTCAACCGGACCGTAATTTGTGCTTACAAATTTCTGTTTATAAATTGTGTTTTATATTCTGTTTCTATTTCCTATTTACATTTTCAATTGGCTATATCATTTCATTTATTTTTCATCATACCAAAATGAAATGTCTCATTTTAGTTCTTATATTCCTCAGCGATCTTTATGGATTTATCTGCATATTCTGCCTGCAAATGCATCAGATACTGCAATGTGCTCCCTTCATACGGCTGCACATCACCAAATAGCCCGACCTCGCAGCAATTGCGGATCACGTTGATGATGCAGTCTTCCACATGATCCTCTTTACAATCTTTGCATTCTTTCAAAATATGCGCAATTGCAATTTCCAGTTCCGCCTCATCAAAAGCCTTAAACTCCATTGTCGGGATCCGTTCTGTTCCATTTGGCACTTCTTTCTGCGGTTTCTCCTGATATTCCTTCACGCATTGTTTTGCAAAACCGATGATGCATTCACTCCCCTGACATTTTCCGCACACTGTTTCGCTCTTGCAGCAGTTTTGCAGATCATCCCAGACCAGTTTGTCGTTGAAGCCTTTTTTGTGTGCCTCCGCCATGACTCTATTCCTCCCTTTTTCTGTTTATCTGCAGCGCTTCTGTTTATGAAGCTGCTGGATTATCACATTTCTTCTATTGATCCCGTTCCATTGATCATGAACCTCCGGATCTTATTTCATTTCTGTGAATATTGCACGAATGCGGTCCCAAACAGACGAAATCTGCCTGATCAGACACGCAAGTTCTCTGCACTTGTCCGCATCCTGCAAAATCTCATACGTCACATGAAATCCGCCCAGCGGCTGCAGCTCATTTTCCAAGCGGTCAAGTTCTGCATATTCCTTGTCAATACGCAAAGTGAGGGGCGCAAGATCCGTATTCATACAGAGTGCTTTGTCCATGGTATATTTCTTTGAAAAAATATTAGTATCGATCATGCAGACGTATCACAATAATATCGCCAGCCCGCAATAATACCTGCTGCCTGATCTTCCGCTCTATCCATATGAAAAAATCACTCTCCAGCGATTTTTGCCCACTGTTCAAACGCATCTCTCCCAAAGTAAACGTCATTATCGTGGGGTGTTTGCATCAGCCTCGGAGCATTGGTCAGCACATACCGATACACTTTGGCAAGCGGCGGCGCTTCTTTTTTACCTCCTATAAATACGAATGTGTACGGCAGATCATCCTCCAGAGTAAAGCTGACAGTACCCGACCGCATCGAAAACCCTTCGGATCAGTTGACAGTCAAATGCAGGCTGAGAATAGCAGATACTCCACTTCGCTATGTTTGTGTTAAACACCTGCACAAAGCAATCTCCCGTAACAATAGAGAAAAACCAATAATCAAACTGTTTGTCTTGATGCATTCCATGAAAAAATTCATACATCCATTAAATACATAGTTCTGGCCCTTCTCGGGGTATTGCAGCGGATAGAGCGGAACATGATCGATCATATGTACCATAAAATATTTCCCCCCTATCAGATTCCACACCTTTATAGGTGCTGCTCCCGTAATATACCCCATCTTAACAGTTGTTAGTATGAAATGCAACAAAACCGTGTCTAATCTTATTTCATTTCTAAAACTACTAAGTCTCTCGTATATATAATTAATATATATCTACAGAAATAGTACATACGCGTAAGATATATTTCAAAAATTATGTATGGCAATAGATGCCTCTCCTTGGGGCGCAACTAAATGGCATGAACTATATGGCTATGGCTAGATATTTTCAATCCACGCTCCCGCGAGGGGAGCGACCGGCAGTTCACATTGAGGTTCCGTCTGATGATGATTTCAATCCACGCTCCCGCGAGGGGAGCGACCTTTCCGGCAGAAAGCTATGCGGCTGCATGCCGGGTCGATTTCAATCCACGCTCCCGCGAGGGGAGCGACGTATGCCTCGGGGATCCGGATCTCGCAGAAGATATTTCAATCCACGCTCCCGCGAGGGGAGCGACGGTGGAAAAACATTTGGCTTCAACCTTGGCACCATTATTTCAATCCACGCTCCCGCGAGGGGAGCGACAGATGCGTTAAATATAATGTTCGTATCATAAATCATTTCAATCCACGCTCCCGCGAGGGGAGCGACCCGTGACACGGTCAGATGGTTTAAGCGCAAGCGGTGATTTCAATCCACGCTCCCGCGAGGGGAGCGACAGGAGTGCGCCGAGCGCCCCCTGTAAGTGCTTGTATTTCAATCCACGCTCCCGCGAGGGGAGCGACTGGGTGCATGCAGAAGGGACTCAAAACTGCCATGAATTTCAATCCACGCTCCCGCGAGGGGAGCGACAATTTCCTGTTTCTCTGTTAAAACCTCATCAATTATTTCAATCCACGCTCCCGCGAGGGGAGCGACAATTTCCTGTTTCTCTGTTAAAACCTCATCAATTATTTCAATCCACGCTCCCGCGAGGGGAGCGACTCACCCCACTTCTAACATCAAAGTAACCGTATCCTATTTCAATCCACGCTCCCGCGAGGGGAGCGACTGATAAGCGCCTGTTGATATGTGTCATTCATGGGTATTTCAATCCACGCTCCCGCGAGGGGAGCGACCCCGGACGTACCGGCGCCGCCTTCCGTTTCTCGTATTTCAATCCACGCTCCCGCGAGGGGAGCGACGGGTGATTGATGACCAGTCAGATATCTATAATGTATTTCAATCCACGCTCCCGCGAGGGGAGCGACTGCGAAGGAGGCTTCAAAATCATTCTCAAACCTTTCTAAATTTCAATCCACGCTCCCGCGAGGGGAGCGACTGCGAAGGAGGCTTCAAAATCATTCTCAAACCTTTCTAAATTTCAATCCACGCTCCCGCGAGGGGAGCGACTATAATGCACCTTAAACCCTTTCGCCGCATACTCCATTTCAATCCACGCTCCCGCGAGGGGAGCGACCTAACTCATGCCGAATATCCGCTTTGCTGCCGAATTTCAATCCACGCTCCCGCGAGGGGAGCGACTAATATATGTAATCGTTTCCCCCTCATTTGTAAATTTCAATCCACGCTCCCGCGAGGGGAGCGACGCGCCGGCTTTGCTTTTTCTTCCTCCGTATAGGATTTCAATCCACGCTCCCGCGAGGGGAGCGACGCAACAGCCACCCAACCATACCAAAGCGCAAAGAAATTTCAATCCACGCTCCCGCGAGGGGAGCGACAAATATCCGGGTGAAGCTCCGCCCGTACCTGTACGATTTCAATCCACGCTCCCGCGAGGGGAGCGACCGAAATCCGACGTCCGGCACAAACCACAGGATTATTTCAATCCACGCTCCCGCGAGGGGAGCGACGACATCAGGGTGGCAGGGTTCCGTGCGACAAACGATTTCAATCCACGCTCCCGCGAGGGGAGCGACGTCTACGGTATCGGCTTACTGTTCGGTATGTATCGATTTCAATCCACGCTCCCGCGAGGGGAGCGACCACAGGTCATTTCCAGACGTGTCAGATCCTGACCGATTTCAATCCACGCTCCCGCGAGGGGAGCGACATGTCAATGCTTACCTGTTATTTATTCCCATCCGATTTCAATCCACGCTCCCGCGAGGGGAGCGACCCTGTGTCATGTAGGGGGAAGGTCGGATTTTGTTAATTTCAATCCACGCTCCCGCGAGGGGAGCGACCACAGGTCATTTCCAGACGTGTCAGATCCTGACCGATTTCAATCCACGCTCCCGCGAGGGGAGCGACCTGGACTGACAAGCGTACCTTCAAAAAACGGGTTATTTCAATCCACGCTCCCGCGAGGGGAGCGACTTCATGATCAGCAGCAGGGTGTCTTCGGCGCCGAAGAGATTTCAATCCACGCTCCCGCGAGGGGAGCGACATAAATGGACTGGGGATCGATTGTCTTTTGTTCGATTTCAATCCACGCTCCCGCGAGGGGAGCGACAAGTGCAACCACATATATACAGCCAAATGCAGCTATTTCAATCCACGCTCCCGCGAGGGGAGCGACAGAAGACAGCGATTTCATTTATTTTCCGGTTGGTATTTCAATCCACGCTCCCGCGAGGGGAGCGACAAGTGCACTTTCAAAGAGGGCTGACACATGGACATTTCAATCCACGCTCCCGCGAGGGGAGCGACCTGATCTGCTCGGACACTCGGAGATAGCAACGACGATTTCAATCCACGCTCCCGCGAGGGGAGCGACCAGTTTCGCGATTATCTATACACAACCCGAATGCGAGATTTCAATCCACGCTCCCGCGAGGGGAGCGACAAGTGTTTACGGTATTATCGGGCGGCGGTGGCAAATTTCAATCCACGCTCCCGCGAGGGGAGCGACTGTTCCGCCTCGCTGTGGATGGACGCATTTATCCCATTTCAATCCACGCTCCCGCGAGGGGAGCGACCAATACCGGATCCATTTTCATCATTTCCATCTTCCATTTCAATCCACGCTCCCGCGAGGGGAGCGACCGTAGGAAGCCCGCTGGTGTGACGGGGTGTAAGATTTCAATCCACGCTCCCGCGAGGGGAGCGACATTTTTGCACATGGTGGTGGTGTTTCTCTTGCAGATATTTCAATCCACGCTCCCGCGAGGGGAGCGACATGCGCTGCTCCGTCAGGTAACGAGCTATGTTGTTATTTCAATCCACGCTCCCGCGAGGGGAGCGACGCACAAAAAATCTGTGTATCATGCGGTTGATCGATTTCAATCCACGCTCCCGCGAGGGGAGCGACTCCGAGTACAAGACCGGATTTCTTGAGGTAAACCCATTTCAATCCACGCTCCCGCGAGGGGAGCGACTGGGGAATGCGGGAACACAGCGCCTTGCGGCAGGATTTCAATCCACGCTCCCGCGAGGGGAGCGACATTATTGTCATCCGTACCGCAGTTGTGAACGTGATTTCAATCCACGCTCCCGCGAGGGGAGCGACATAGAGGGGTGGCACGCTGTCCGGTGGGCGACGTAAATTTCAATCCACGCTCCCGCGAGGGGAGCGACACAGAGGAAGTGTTTATTAACGCCCACCGCGGTCAGATTTCAATCCACGCTCCCGCGAGGGGAGCGACCCATTCTGGAGCGGGCGACATTGTGAAAAAGCTCCAATTTCAATCCACGCTCCCGCGAGGGGAGCGACCGGCCTTCATCAAGACGCAGGCACCGACGGACGAATTTCAATCCACGCTCCCGCGAGGGGAGCGACAACGTTTATAATTATCCCAAACATGACTAACGCATTTCAATCCACGCTCCCGCGAGGGGAGCGACGATCAAGCCTTCAACCTTATAGTGCAGGGAGCACAATTTCAATCCACGCTCCCGCGAGGGGAGCGACATTGTAGAGCATTACCCTGATTATTACGGCGATAATATTTCAATCCACGCTCCCGCGAGGGGAGCGACGGCCGCGCTGGCTGCTGGCTTCATGTATCTATGGATTTCAATCCACGCTCCCGCGAGGGGAGCGACTGGGTGCTGGAGACATTCGAGCCCCGCGTCAATACATTTCAATCCACGCTCCCGCGAGGGGAGCGACTGGTCGGTGGCCTCCTTTCCGAGTGTCAACGTCAGCATTTCAATCCACGCTCCCGCGAGGGGAGCGACCCTGAACGAGCTCGCGGGCTATCAATACGATCCCATTTCAATCCACGCTCCCGCGAGGGGAGCGACTAAGACACATTGGGGATACCCAGCCTGAATTAAAGTCTATTTCAATCCACGCTCCCGCGAGGGGAGCGACGCTTTGTCAAGTTTATCCAAATTATCCTTAGAAAATTTCAATCCACGCTCCCGCGAGGGGAGCGACGTATATCGTGGCTGTACGGCTGTAGACTACTCTGAATTTCAATCCACGCTCCCGCGAGGGGAGCGACGCAGGCAGAGGTAGATGCTGGTAAAAACGGTAAGATTTCAATCCACGCTCCCGCGAGGGGAGCGACCAACATTTCCTGCCACCTCTCGTACCATTCATTAGATTTCAATCCACGCTCCCGCGAGGGGAGCGACTGGTAACCATGATTTGGGGTATTTTCGTCTGGAAATTTCAATCCACGCTCCCGCGAGGGGAGCGACGGTGGTAGTGGTTATCGGTATTTACCTCCGCAGGATTTCAATCCACGCTCCCGCGAGGGGAGCGACTTCTTATCAGTATCGAAAACATGAAGTACGTAGCAGATTTCAATCCACGCTCCCGCGAGGGGAGCGACAGCATACGGATACTTCTTGCGGTCAACCTCTTCTGAGATTTCAATCCACGCTCCCGCGAGGGGAGCGACCAATCGGCGTTGGGATATGAAAAACAGACTCATTCAATTTCAATCCACGCTCCCGCGAGGGGAGCGACGTATTCCTCGGCGCATTTCTTACTGTCCGGGTACAGATTTCAATCCACGCTCCCGCGAGGGGAGCGACGAATGCTGCAAGGGCATCATTTTCCGATTCGCAAATTTCAATCCACGCTCCCGCGAGGGGAGCGACCAATTTCCTGCTGCCCTACCTCATGGAATGTACGATTTCAATCCACGCTCCCGCGAGGGGAGCGACAACTGTGAAGCCGTTCTTTATCCCCGGCATTCTGATTTCAATCCACGCTCCCGCGAGGGGAGCGACAGTTCCGCCGCCGGCCGCAAAGACAACGTAAATCATGATTTCAATCCACGCTCCCGCGAGGGGAGCGACCCCGGAATCTGCTTGACTTTGCCGGGATGTATGAGATTTCAATCCACGCTCCCGCGAGGGGAGCGACTATCAACAAGCGTTATCCCTATTGCGTCCATAAAATTTCAATCCACGCTCCCGCGAGGGGAGCGACCCCGCCGCCGGCCGCAAAGACAACGTAAATCATGATTTCAATCCACGCTCCCGCGAGGGGAGCGACTCGGCAAGCTGTAGGGGATGCCGTCAATCATGCAAATTTCAATCCACGCTCCCGCGAGGGGAGCGACATTTCAGTGATTGCGCTATCGCACAATCAAACAGATTTCAATCCACGCTCCCGCGAGGGGAGCGACTGCAAATCCTCCTGTGATGTATTGAGGTACAGGACAATTTCAATCCACGCTCCCGCGAGGGGAGCGACCAACATAGCCCATTGATTCAAATTCTGTTATTTTCTTATTTCAATCCACGCTCCCGCGAGGGGAGCGACCAGCGATCAGCTTTCAACTTTGTAGTAAGCGGAATTTCAATCCACGCTCCCGCGAGGGGAGCGACACATAGCCCATTGATTCAAATTCTGTTATTTTCTTATTTCAATCCACGCTCCCGCGAGGGGAGCGACCCGGGAATACATATAAAGCCCTTTCCCATCCTCCATTTCAATCCACGCTCCCGCGAGGGGAGCGACATCAGCAATGCGGAAGGGTATCTGATGATTTCGATTTCAATCCACGCTCCCGCGAGGGGAGCGACTCTTTTTCAGTCATAGATCGTCGCCTCCTAAATAATTTCAATCCACGCTCCCGCGAGGGGAGCGACCCTGAGCCGTCTGTAAAATTACCGGTACAAATTTTTATTTCAATCCACGCTCCCGCGAGGGGAGCGACTTTTCCGTGTTCGTCCATGATATTGCCTCCTTCATAATTTCAATCCACGCTCCCGCGAGGGGAGCGACGATCATTGCCTTGTAAACGTCGGGATCCTCACTCCAATTTCAATCCACGCTCCCGCGAGGGGAGCGACGAAATGATCCAGCAGGTACTCCCGGTAATTATTATTTCAATCCACGCTCCCGCGAGGGGAGCGACTAAACATAAGGTTTGCGACAAGTTGCCCCTCCAATTTCAATCCACGCTCCCGCGAGGGGAGCGACAATGTATAAGCCGGGTTTACTGCGATAACGGCAGCATTTCAATCCACGCTCCCGCGAGGGGAGCGACAAAAAGTCTACACAATGCTATGTTGCAACCGAAATTTCAATCCACGCTCCCGCGAGGGGAGCGACGGATGTCATGAAAGATTTAATATCTGCCACAATAATTTCAATCCACGCTCCCGCGAGGGGAGCGACACGGGTTGTATGTTCTGCGGATACGGATGCCATCTTATTTCAATCCACGCTCCCGCGAGGGGAGCGACCAGACAGGCGGCGGAAGCCTTGGATGCTCAAATCATTTCAATCCACGCTCCCGCGAGGGGAGCGACCATGAGTCGTCAAAGAGTGCTCATAACCGTATCAATATTTCAATCCACGCTCCCGCGAGGGGAGCGACCTAGAGCAACAACAAACCAGAGAAACGCCCGGAGAATTTCAATCCACGCTCCCGCGAGGGGAGCGACTTGTCCTGAGTATCGACTCCGACGGTCAAAACGAATTTCAATCCACGCTCCCGCGAGGGGAGCGACCCCGCTCGTCGCCTATGATGTAGCGGGCCGGAGTAATTTCAATCCACGCTCCCGCGAGGGGAGCGACGAGGGACCATAGCAATGAAATGGCCTTATGAATGTATTTCAATCCACGCTCCCGCGAGGGGAGCGACGCGTTTGCTTCAAGAAACGGAGGAACACGCCCCGGAATTTCAATCCACGCTCCCGCGAGGGGAGCGACGGCAAAAGTAACCAACTATTTCTAGACAACCCCCTTTGCTTTAGTAATACTCACTAAATTCTAAACATTTCTACCAAAATTCAAAACATTCTATTTCTTCTACAGTTCCATTTTCCGGTGCGAACCTCCCGGGCATTTTATGTCAGCTTGCCCCTCGCACCAGCTTATATCATGAGAACGCCTTCCGCTTCATAAGCGTCCTTACAACCAAAATGCTCCACCTTCGTCTGATAGTGATTGCCTAAATAATAAAACCGAAGACTGTCTTCTTTCTCGTTGATCAGTCCGACCAGCTTATCCTTTAACAACAATAGTTGGGAGGCGTCCAACACACATTCGAATACAGAATTTTGGACGCGCTGTCCATAATTCACGCACTCCTTTGCGACTTTGCGCAGCCGCGCTCTTCCTGCTGCATCCTGCGTAGAAACATCATAAGTAATCAATACCAGCATAACAACACCTACTTCCACAAAAACGGCGGGTATTCCTCCATATCGCCGCGGATCGTCCGCGAGAGTAGGAGCGCCTGCACATAAGGGACAAGCCCCCACTCTATCTTTTCCTTTAAGTACGGGTGCGTGATCGTTTCTTTTTTATGATTCTGCCATGCAGTGAAAAAAACTTTTCTGCCTTCATCATTCAGATATACCGCACCATCCTTCTGCACCTCAAAATGAACCGCCTGGATCACCTTTGTATTGATCAGCGTCAAAATCAGGCGATCCGCCAATATCGGTCTCAGTTCTTCCATCAGATCAAGCGCAAGCGATTTCCTTCCCGGTCTGTCCCCATGCAGAAAACCAACATACGGATCCAGTCCGACACCGAACAGCGCATTCGCGCAGTCTCCCGCAAGAACCGTATAGGCAAACGATAAGATTGCATTGATTCTGTCGAGCGGTGGTCTGCGGCTTCTTCCTGCAAAAACAAAATCTTCTTTCTGATTCAATATCAAATCATTGAACACGGAAAAATATTGCTCCGCCGCCTTTCCTTCTATTCCACGCAGTTCGTCGGCATGACACGCCCCGTCTATCTTAGACAGCATGCCATGCAATGCATTCGATACCAGTTTAAGCTTTTCCGCATCTACACGATATACGTGATCCCGCAGTGTCCGCTCAATGCTCCATCTACAATTAAATACTTTCCCGAAGATCATATTTCTAGCATATGCAATGCTTCTGCCTTCATCATCCGAAATCCGGTACTGCTCTTTTCGGAGCAGCACATTGCCGTACTCTTTTCCGATCACCCTTGCTAAAAAAGCACCCCTTGGCGAAAAAAAGCACATTCCGATTTTTCTGTCGGCACAGGCGCCCATCAACGCCGGACTCGCCCCTTTGTAAGTAAAACAAATAATATTTTCGAGCGTGTGAAGCGGAAACCGCCCCATCGTCTTTTCGCCGTCCTGTATGACGATATTCTCCCCGTCAAGGGTTAAATAACAGTTCTCCGTCATGACATACAAGGTATTCAGTAATTTTCGCACACATATCCTCCCGCACGATCATCAAAAAGAATTGCCGTCACTCATGATCTTTCATGCCCTGCTCTATATAGTCGCGGACTTTCATTGCTTTCTGCAGCTTCGGTACGCACAGGTTTTCGAGTGAACAGGCTTTACATTGTTTTGTCGGTCTCGCATTCGGCGTATATCCCCTTCGGAACAACTCGTGCATCTCCCTCGTCAGCTTTCTTACCTCGTCTCTCAGGCTGTCCGTAAACTCCACCTGCGTACGACGCCGGTTCTCTCCATAGAACAAATACCCTTGCAGGATTTCTGTCTGGAGCATTTCTTCCAGACACATCGCTTGTGCGCAAAGCTGTAACTCATCCGCCTGATGCTCTTTCGGCGCGCCATGTTTATACTCAACCGGCACAGGCTTCCATTTCCCTTCGTATCCGAATAATGCGATACCCGCCGCATCCTGCCGGAATTCCACAACGTCGCACTGTCCGCTCAGCCCAAGCTCCCGCGAAGAAATGCGCAATCCTCTGACAGTCAGAAGATTCCCCCTTTTCTCAAAGGCGCCTTCATCATGCGCTTTCTTATGCATCAGTTCACCCGCCGTTGTGCGGACATTTTCTTCCCATTGCTGTTCAACGTGAATTATCGCCCATTGTCTTCTGCAAAAAGAAAAATGCTGAATCCCGGAAAGCATCAGATAATCTTCCTCGGCATACATGATCACATACCCTCAATCACTTCAAGCGCCAGCTCCGGAAGCGAATCCACTTTGATCTCATAATCCTCGAATTCCTTCGGGTCTTCTACTTTTGCCTTCACTGTTACAAGCTTATGTACCTTCGCGGATGAGTACTGTCCCATCGGGCAATTATGCGTCCACCAATAAACCTTGCACACCTCCATGCTGCCGTCGGGTCTTGCCGAAGATGCATCATTCACGAACAGCGTTCGCAATGCCTCCTTGATCTTTTCGGCATCTTCATCACTGAATCCGGTCTTCTCCGCGAGCTGATGATTGATACTGCCTTTGATGACATATAAAGCAGAATAAACTTTGTGCTTCATTCCCATTGTGTCGGAAGACTTCTTTCCATCCTTTGTCTCGCTGTTGACGCTTTTCGTGATCTGCATGCTGTCGATGGAAACGGGAATCACGCTGAACGCCGAATGAACGGATACCGGTCCTCTGACGCCCACGGATACGCCATCGTCTTTCTCCTTAAACGCAAATACCTGACCGAAGCTGCGCACATCGATCCATGTCTGACAGGCTTCCTTCGCATACGCGTCTTTGTCCTTATTTTTGAGAGCCTTCTGCATTACCTCGTTGCTCTTTGCCCGGTCGGACAGGCTCTTGCAGCCGTCGTCACAGCGTTCCTCGCTCTGCACGAAAATGTTCTCCCCCATATCCTGCAGCCGGTTTCTGATCTTCCTTTTAATGCATACATCCGAAATCTCGCCAAACCCGTCGTAGGTCTCGCGCGGCCTGTTTCCGTTTAACGGATCTCCGTTCGGATTTGCATTTTTCACCATGACCAAAACCTCAAAATCAATCTTGTTCGTAAACTGTCCCATCGCTTTCCTCTCCTTTATTGTTTTTCTAAAATTTATCCTACACTTCAAAAGTACATTCTTCATTTCCTAAATGTTTTTTTATTTCTGAAATGCTTCCTTCATCCGCTTCATCTGCAAATAATATGCCGGTAAATACTGTTCCGATAATGCGTGATTATCAAGTCTGCCTAATTGCGCCATGATCTCCTGCTCCCACTCTTCAAACATCTTCAGCTCATAACCCGATAACTTTCTGTCATAGGCGTTCAAGTTTTCCTTTATCGTCTGTGCCGTTTTCCCAGGTCTTCGACTAAATGCATTCCAATATCTTTTTGCGTTCGTTGCGCGCGGCTCCTTCACTTTACCATTCTCGTCAAGCTCATACATCGCCCGCCTCTCCTTATAATCATATACCGCCAAAAGCCTGCCGTATAACGTATCCCTGTCATTCGGATTGTCCTCAAAAAATTGCTCCATACTCCTTCCCTCCTCCTTGTGTTTTTCTTCATAATTATATCGTATCATCGCGCAAGCCACGCAAAGGACCTCATTGTACCACACAAATTCACTCATTGTCTGAGGCATCGATGCGCGCCTTACTGCCGCCGTGATGATATCCTGCGGAATCAATACGCCCCCCTGCGTGATACATGGCAGGATCCGCTTTATAGTCGCCCTGATCAGCTTCGGCTCCGCCTCCAGCCATTCGGAACGCTGTACGCCAAATGCCGCAAGCGCCATTTCTCTCGGTGAAGGCGTGCTATCACAGATAATCCGCTTTTTCTCCTCCTCCGCCTGTCCGATCTTGATACTCCGCTGCCATCTGCAATGCTGCTGCCAATGAAGGATTGCGTTGATGAGCTGCTTCCCGCCCATCTCGTCATAATAGACGATGGAAAGCCTTCCGGTTGTCGCCGCCTCCAGCGCTATGATCGCAGCCCTGTCGTCCGCCCGAATCTTCGCCGCATAGCCGTTCACCGCACGGTTAAACCGCTCCGCAAAAACCTTTCCCGTATCTGGCTTCCTGCTTCCTGTTTCTGTTTCCATGCCAAGCGTATCAAAATCAAATTCGAAACCCTCCATACCACAGAATGCATTAACCGAATCTTTCATCATATCGGGAACCGGCATATCCCTGTTCACGATCCATATCACGATTGCGGAGTCATCCCGCGTATACCCCTGCTTTTGGATCAGCCATCGCAACGCATTGTGCGCTTTCTGGGACGTCTCATACCCGACCGAAACCGCCTGCCCTTTTTCCGTAAATCTGCCGCGGTAAGTAAAACCCGATTCATCATTTCCTGAAATCAGTTTTGACTTATCGCTGCTGTTTCGAATCTTGGACGGATGCTTATCGGAACATACTTCTGTCTTTCCGGTCGCATAACAAAGCTGCCTGCCCTCCATACTCTTTTGATAATGACGGATAAATGCCTGATAGACTTCCTGATTTTTCCATACCTCATGGGGGAGACTGCTTCCAGAAATAACAAATCTCACATTTGCCCCGGTCTGTCCCTGCGCCTGTATCTTTGCATCATCAGTGAGTCTGCCATTCTCATCTAATTTCAATACCCCGCTCTCCGTCAAATCCTGTATGAGAGAACCCTTTTTCAAATAAGCGTAAACCGCCCTGACCATCGGGTGGGAGTCCTCCGACTCCGCCCAGCCTTTTAATTGGTCAAGATATGCTTCATAATACGCTGCTTTGTCGTCGCCTGTATACGCCGTGTAATCGCCTGCAATATAGCAGAGCTTATCACACATCGGATGCGGTGCAATCCCGCTGCTCCTCGCCGCAGAGTCCTCCGTGACCGGAATGACCGTGACAATATCGCCGCCCTTTTCTAACTTTCTCGCATCTTTGAAATTGCCGTGTAAGTCGATCGTCACTTCAATCTGCGCGTTGAACGTCGAGTGGCAGATTGGCAGCAACACCCACTGCCCGTTTTTTTCTTTTCCCGCAAGATTGGCGTAGACGTCATACGTTTCCGCCAAAGTCTTCAACCATGCCAAAACCATCACCTCCCTCAAATTCGCTCAGTCCGCTAAAATTCTGTCCGTTAATAAAGGCTTTCTGTCCCGCATCCCTGAGAATCCGTCTGATCTCGCATTGTTCGGGCTGCGGAAAACGGATCACACCTTTTTCCATCCGCGCGTTCCAAAGACGAACCGTCATTTTCCCTTTTTCTTCCTCCCTAACCGCTTCATCGGGATACGTGATCCCATGCACCATGATACCGAAGGATAAGTCATCGGCATCATCATATGCTCCTTTTCCCTCACCAAAAGAACACGGCTCCACATATCCCTGACATTCTCTTGCACCCAGAAAAATATCCCGCCTGCCGCCGCGTTCGATCATCCTCTTTGCAATATCATAATGCTTATTCTCATTCCGGTCAGCCGCTAAATCTTCCCTGTTTTCATTCCACACAAAATGCGCCCTGACCCGATACTCCACATTCCGTAAATAGGTATAATAAGAAAGATCATTTCCCCCGCTGTACTTAATCGGACGAATGCCTTTCGACTCGGACTGAATCGGATTCATGACCCGGCATTCATCGATCACCCATGTGATCGTCGGTTTCCAATAAATCGATTCGGTGATCCCTTTTAATGCCTGATACGTCGGTATCTGATAACTGCACTTTTCCCCTCCTGTCTTTGACAGCGGGTCCGTAAACAGCGCATATCTCCCAAACACGCTGTACTCAATACGATTCGGCTTGTCCATATTCTTCCCGTCCTTTCTTTTCCGGTTTATCTTTTCAGGTTGTTTTTTCGGTTTTTCTTCTCAATGTTCTCTTTCATAAAAACGAATACGCTAAAAAATCAACGGCTCCCATTCCGTCGCGATTCCATACTCTTCATGATATGTTCCCGGAAGCGACGCCATATACAGACCCGGAATTTTATCGCTGACCGGCTGCAAAAATCCATAAAAGTCTTTCAGGCGGCTTGTCCTGACATTCACTGTATAACGCTGTGCCTGTCGTATGTATCCTTTGATTTCCTTTATATCAGATGCTTCCTGAAGAGACTCTATGAGTTTCTTCCCTTCCTTGTATGGCACGATCACGCCGAACGAATCATCATCGATAACCCGATATTCACGCCCCGCCGTCTGATATGCCTGATTCATCATATGCTTCTTTTCATCCGGCGCAAATCCTGTTGATAACAATTCCATTACATTCGTGTCGATGCGGGAAATCCAAAAATTCATTTGATCCGATTCATAAAAATAGAATTCTTGATAATACTCATCCATCCACTCCGGCAGCAGTAAGCTGTCTTTTTTTTCGCTGCTCCGACTGTCAAGATATCTGTCGATCACGTCACGCGTCACGCGCATCTTCTGCTGAAGCTCCTCCATATTACCGGCGTTTTCACCCTCAAGTTCTATCAGATAAATCTCCCCGCATTCTAACTCGCCGTTTCTATTGCAACGTCCCGCAGTCTGTGCCAGACTGTCTAAGCCCGTCATGGAACGATACACGCACTCGAACGAAATATCCACACCTGCTTCGATCAGATTCGTGCTGACCACAACGATCGGCTCGTCCTTTATGGTAAGCGCATCTCTTATGGCGTTTATCTGATCGCTGCGATGTTCGGCGCATAGATTTGTGGTCAGATATATGACAGGGATTCCATGCTTTTTTATACAGTCATACAAGTTCCTTACCGCCGATTTCGTATTCAAAACGATCAATATAGAATGATGTTCTGCGGTCCGGTCGATAATTTCGTCAGCAAGACTTTCGATCGTATGCTTTTGCCTCTTTTGAGGTAATACAATCTTAACCCGTTCCAATTTACGAAACCAGTTTTCAGGATTTTCTATCATGGATTTCGGCTCACTATAGCAGATCGGACATTCTGTTTCCCGAAGCGCCGGCTGTGTTGCGGTACACAGGATCACATCGGTATTGCAGACCGCGTTTAAGAAATTTATCATGTAATTAAACGTATGAATACACTTCGTCGGCATGGACTGCACTTCGTCAATGATCACAACCGCATGAACAAGCCGGTGCATCCGCCGGATGCATTCGCTTTTATCGGAAAACAGCGTATTCATGAACTGCACGAAGGTCGTACAGATAAACGGTTCTTCCCAATTCATTTCAAAACGGGAGCGCCCGTCCGACCGGTAATCCTCGCTATTCCCATCTGCCGTTTTCGTGACAGAGGAATGGTGCTCCAGAATCCATTGCGGATTGCCGACCGCTTCCCGGAAGACTTCGGCATTCTGTTCCGTGATACTGATATAGGGCGATACATAGATCACGCGCTCGGTTTCAGGATGAAGCCTGCAGTATTCAAGCGCATAGGCAAGACCGCTCAATGTCTTCCCTCCCCCGGTCGGGATCGGAAGGCAGTATATTCCCGCAGAATGCCCTGCAAAACGCCTGCACTCCTCCTGCAGAAAATTCCGTGCGTCGAAAATTTCTTTTTCTTTTTCAGTAAGCTGCCTCTGACTGATCTCTTCGTGCTTCCGCCGCATATACTCATTAAAATTGACAGACGCCTTCTCAAAGATTTCCTTCGCCGATGAAGCGCCGCACTTCGACAGCGTATCGGTCTGATTCATAAAATCCGAGGTTGCCTCCCAATCGGAATCGATCAGTATGGATAAGATCAGGCGCTGCAGACACGAAAGCAGAAAGAATTTGCATTCGGTTAACCTTATTGCCAACGTTTGCCCATCTTCCTTATTTTGCTTTTCTTTCCCATTTTCCGCATTCCCGCCGCCCGCTTTATCCTTCATCTGAATCAGAGCTGCCGTCTTTTGAAACGCTCCGCCGATCTTTCCCCACACACTACGAAATTCTGCGGCAGCAGCTTCAAACATCCGCACCGGATTGTATTCCTTCAAATAATCTTTTTCCGCATTCCGGCACGCCTCATCGTAATCTTCAACATTATCCAGCTTATTAGAAAATAGATCCGTCATCTCTACCGGATCTTTCACGCAGTCAAAAACACCATGATGTGCCGCAACCGCATAGGAGATCATTTCTGTCATGATCCCAATCGGGTTTTGACTGTCATGGTGTCGGTCATAGACATATTTTGCGCCTGTCGATGCATGAGCGACAGAGCCCCGCAGTTTTTGTCTGGCATTTGGGTCAGCGCAGATATAATCCTGAAACGCCTGCTTATTTTTTCCCATGTCATGAACCGCCGCACACAGCGACATAACCTGCGAAAGTCCGCAACGCGCCCCTTTTGCATTACAAAGAAAAACGGTCTTTTCCGTATGCTCAGCTACCGATTCTGTTCTGTGCTGCCCGTCGTCCGAAATATGTGCGATCAAATAAGCTGCTCCCCTGTATTTTATCTTCTTGTATTTGGCACGTACTCGTTCATTCCTATAACTATGAGACTAGTATACTAGCAATCTCTTATAAATGCAACAATATCCTTGTCTATTCTCTCTTAAAAAGCCTCCCTTCGAATGTTTTAACAACTTCAAAATCGGTATATGCTTCCACATAAATACAAATATTCCCATCCATCTCACAATATCCCTTTCCTCCGTTCTCTGCCAGCGCGGATCGCGGCATAAAGCAGTCCCGCTACCGTGGACGCCGAAGTCGCAATGATCGCCGGCGCAATGATGCCTGCCGGATTGACACTCCCATACTGGCTCCTGTATGCGATCATATTGACCGGTATGATCTGCAAAGAAGAAATATTCAAAACAAGAAACGTACACATCTCGCGTGAGGCGCAGCGTGCATGCTCTTCCCAATCTGCGGGATATCTGCGCTTACAGTTTTCAACATGCAACTCTTTCAGCGCCTCCATCGCTTTTAAGCCTGCCGGCGTACACGCCCAGCCAAGCCCCAAAAGATTCGCAACAATATTCATCGAGATATGCTCCCTAGCCGCATGGTTTTTAGGGATATCCGGAAACAGCCATGTCAAAAACGGATTCAGACGACGATTTAATGCCGCAATGATACCAGCGTCCCTCGCGATCTCCATAAGCCCCACCCACAATGACATGACCCCAATCATTGTGATGCAGAGAGACACGGCTTCTCTTGACGAATCGATCGCCGCCGCCGTCACCGCATCCATATTCCCTGTCACGGCGCCGTATATAACGCCGATCACGATCATAATACCCCATATCTTGTTTAACATGATTTCCTGCGGAGATTTCTCCGCGCCCCTTCCATAGAACGTTTTTGATCTTTGCCGCACCCGGCGTCTGACGTTTCCAACTGCCTTCCTCTTCTCCGCAGCAGTTCCGTCTGCTTTCTCACCCGCTGCGTGCGCGCGCATTTCCTTCCCTACACTTTACGCGCGGGATAGGAACGTTATTCCTGCGCCGTCATGATCCCTTTGAAAAAACAACATACCTACAGTAAGTGACGCATATTGCAACTGTAGCGATTTATACAATTTTTTTCTTTGTTTATACTTTTTTTTAGAAGAGCATTGTGCTATACTGACAAAACGCTTGAATCTATATAGGAAAGGTTTTAGGAAAACGCTGATTTAATCAGTGTTTCCTTAGAACAATCTGATTCCATACGGAAGAAAGGAGAACCTATGCGCTTTCCAAAGACAAAATTACAATGGCTATGGGAAAATATGAAGGGATATCATGCCGTCTACATATTCGGTATCCTTGGTACGATCCTGTACAATTTCATGCAGTTGACAGTACCCTACGTTTCCCAGGAGGTCGTAGATCTTTTTCTGACCGGCGAACATGCCGCGGACAATTTGACCAACAGCCGCAGTCTGCTCTACTGGCTGCTTGCGGCAATGGTGGTTCTGACCTTGGTGCGGACCGTGATCGTCTATGTCGTATGTATGGCATTCGAGCACTGCTCACAGGCAGCGCTGTTCCGCATCCGTAATTTCTTATTTAATAAAATAGAACGGCAGGATATGAAGTTCTATGCGACTTACCGCACCGGCGACCTGATGACACGCTTAACGGGAGACCTTGACGCTGTCCGTCACATGATCGCATGGGTCATCCGCTCCATTATTGAAGCGGTTTCCCTTGTCGGCGCAACGGCAGTCTACTTCTTTATCATGGACTGGCGGCTCGCGCTGTGCCTTCTTGCGATCGCGCCCTTTATTTTCCTCATTATCGTCCTGTTCAAAAATAAAGTCGCTCCGCGTCACCGCGCCCTGCGTGAGAAGCTTTCCCACTTAAACACGAATGCGCAGGAAAATATTTCAGGCAACCGCGTTGTCAAAGCGTTTGCGCGCGAAGACTACGAGATCGAAAAATTTGACCGCTGCAATTCTGATTATGCTGCGACCAATAAAAAGACCGCCCTGACATGGCTGTCATTTTTTCCCTATGTTGAGACGTTCGCAAACCTGCTGCCGGTCGTACTTCTGCTTGTCGGAGGTTTGTTCCTGATTAACGGTTCGCTGACAATGGGCGAATATGTTGCCTTTTCAGGCCTTACCTGGGCGATTGCGAATCCGATGCGTCAGCTCGGCAATATTATGAACGAGTTCCAGCGTTTTTCCGCCGCTTCACGCAAAGTCATGGAAATTTATTATTCCGAACCCTCCATTGTAGACGCGCCGGACGCGATCGACCATGCGGAACGCTTTGAAGGGCGCATTGAATTTCGGCATGTCAGCTTTGCCTACGAAGACGAGGAAGCGGACGGTCCGATCCTCACCGATATTTCCTTTACCGCCGAGCCCGGTGAGACGATCGCCATTATGGGCGAGACCGGCTGCGGAAAGACCTCGCTGATCCAGCTCATCCCGCGGTTTTATGACCCCTACGAGGGACAGGTTCTGATCGACGGCATTGACGTCAGAAAATTCAAGCTTCATCAATTACGCAAAAACATCGGGCTCGCAACGCAGGACGTCCTGCTCTACTCGGATACGATCGACGGCAATATCGCTTACGGCGACAGCCATATCTCGCAGGCCGAGGTTGCACGCTTCGCCCGCTATTCCGCGGCATCAGATTTCATTGCCAAGATGCCGGAAGGCTACGATACGATCGTGGGCGAGCGCGGCGTCGGCTTATCGGGCGGTCAGAAACAGCGCATTTCCCTTGCGCGTGCACTTGCGATCAAGCCGTCCATCCTGATTTTGGACGATACGACTTCCGCCGTCGATCTGGAAACAGAGCGGCAGATACAGAACAGTCTGCAACATTTGGACTTTATCTGTACCAAAATTGTTATTGCGCAGCGAATCTCGACAACCAAAAATGCCGACAAGATTCTCGTCCTTCAGGACGGAAAAATTCTCGAATCCGGCACACACCGCGAGCTGATCGGGCGCGGCGGTTACTATGCGCAGGTCGTAAAGCTTCAGACCGGCGAAGAACTGTGAGAAGGGAGTGTGATAGTCCATGGCAGAACGCAGAAATACCTATAAGGAAGATGAAGTGCTGGAAACCCCTTTTGAATTCCGTCATCTTCTTCGGGCTTTGGTTTATGTAAAACGTTATATGAAAAAAATGATCTTCGCGCTGATTTTAAGTGCGCTCGGCGGCATCGCAGCTTTATTTTCTCCGATGATCATGCAGCATGCGCTTGATATCGCGATTCCCGAAAAGGACAAAACGCTTCTCTATGAGCTTGTCCTGCTGCTGATCGCAGTGTACGCTGTCAGCGTGATTTTTACAACGATACGATCCCGTATCATGGTCGGTGTCAGTCAGGATATTATTTTTGATATTCGAAAGGATATTTTCGGACATTTGCAAAAGCTTCCGTTCCAATATTACGACGACCGGCCGCACGGCAAGATCCTGATCCGCGTCGTCAACTATGTCAATTCCGTTTCCGATATGCTCTCAAACGGGTTGATCAACGTCGTGTTGGAAATCATGAACCTAATCTTTATTGTCATCTTCATGTTCTGCGTGGATGTGAAGCTTTCGCTCGTCGTATTGGCGGGCGTACCGGTTTTGGCGGTATTCCTCGGTTATATTAAAAAAAGACAGCGCCGCGCATGGCAGGCGGTGTCCAACAAAAACTCGAACCTGAACGCGTACCTGCAGGAAAACATCGTCGGTGCAAAGATCACGCAGATTTTTGCCCGCGAGGACGAGAATGCCGAAATCTTCTCCACGCTGTCGGGACGCTGTAAGGCGAGCTGGATGGAAGCCGTCAAATACAGCAACTTAGTTTGGCCCGGCATTGACAATATTTCCGTCTGGGTGCGCGCCGCCGTCTTCATTTTCGGATTGATCGTATTCGGCATGGGCTATACCTCAGTCGGTGTGATCGTTGCAATCACGTCCTATGCGTCGCGTTTCTGGCAGCCGATCATGAACCTTGGCAATATTTTTAACAACTTCATCAATAACATTGCCTATTTGGAACGTATTTTTGAAACACTTGACGAGCCGGCTGTCGTGGACGATGCTCCGGATGCGGTCACGATGAAACCAATCACAGGAAAAGTCACTTTTGACCATGTGACCTTCGGTTATGAAGCCGATAAAATGGTCTTACATGACGTTTCCTTTACCGTGAATCCCGGCGAGAGCGTTGCGCTCGTGGGACCGACCGGCGCCGGAAAAAGCACGATCGTCAATCTGATCTCGCGTTTCTACAATATCAATGAAGGGCGCGTGCTTATTGACGACGAAGATATCTCCAAGGTCACGCTGCACTCGCTGCGCTCCCAGATGGGTATTATGCTGCAGGACAGTTTTATTTTCAGCGGTACGATCGAAGACAATATCCGCTACGGCAGGCTTGACGCCACACTTGAAGAAATTGAACAGGCAAGCAAAACGGTCTGCGCCGATTCCTTTATCCGCCGTATGCGCGATGGGTATCAGACCGAGGTAAAAGAGCGCGGCTCCCTGCTCTCGCAGGGGCAGAAACAGCTCATTTCCTTCGCCCGCACGCTGCTCGCCGACCCCGCGATCTTAGTACTGGACGAAGCGACGTCCAGTATTGACGTACAAACCGAGCGCGCACTGCAGCAGGGCTTGAATGCCATGTTAAAAGGACGTACTTCTTTTATCATCGCGCACCGCCTCTCAACGATCAAAAACTGCGATAAGATCATGTATATCGATCAGGGCGGCATCATGGAGTGCGGCACGCATGAGGAGCTGATGGCGAAAAAAGGATATTATTATAAGCTATATACCGCTCAGATGCAGGATATTGCGTAAGCTCTCTACAGAGGCAAGCTTGCGCCGATAGACGGTTTGCCTGTAACACACCATTTACTTATAACGGACAACTCTGCTTATCACGAAGAAAGGCTCAACTAACGATATGAACCAGACAATGAACTTAAACGGCATGTGGGAACTCGGATACTGCGAACTTGACTGCGGCATCCGCCCGCCTTACACAATGCACTGTCCCGTTCCGGGTGACGTGCACATGGCTTTGATCGATGCCGGTATCATACCGGAACCGCTGATCGATGAAAATACGCTCGACTGCCACTTTTTAGAGACAAAAGAATTTTGGTACCGCCGCGTGTTTTCATTTGATACCGCGCCGCTCCCCGCCAAAAGCATTCTTACGTTCCACGGACTTGACTGCACCGCAGACATCTGGCTGAACGAGATTTATCTCGGCAGGCATAACAACGCGTTCGTGGAGGCAGAATATGATGTCAGCACATGGTTAAGAAGCGGCGAAAATACACTCGTTGTCCGCATCGACAGCGGCGTTGCGGAGGCAAAAACGCATCCGATCGACGATATGGGCAAAATGTGGAACAACGACCAGCCCTACCGCGTTCTGATGCGCAAGCCCCAGTTCGTCTACGGCTGGGACTGGACGCCATGGCTGGAGACCTGCGGAATCTGGCGCGATGTCACACTCACCTCCTATGACACCGCCGCCATCACGGATATATACATCCATCAGCCGGACAATGCCGTACCGGTGGAAGGTGAAACCGTCGCAATTGAGGCGGATCTCACGCTTGATATCGTATGTCCCGGTTCTTATTCCCTATCTGCGGTCGTGTATGGCGATGAGCGCTATGATTCCGCTGATCCTACAATTTGCGGCGATACATCCCATAGCACTACCGATCAGGCTGTCCGCGGCAACGTGCGCCATTGTTCTGCTGATTCGACGGTCTGCGGCGATGCGCGCCATGCATTTTCGCACGTCTCAATCTGTTCTGCAGGCACGGGAATACCCGCAAACAATACAATACGCCCCCATTTTCCACAGTCAGACCGCCCTTGCTGCGATTCCGAAAACCGTCAACTATTTCATGATACGCTGACGCTAACGATTCCTCAGGCGAAACTCTGGTGGTCAAACGGGCTGGGCGACCCTTACCTTTACCATATCGAATTTACGCTGTACGCGCCGGACGGCACTCCCCTACAGACCGTGACACAGGACTACGGTATCCGCAGTATCTCCCTCAGAGAAGATGCACTCTCCGAAACAGAAAGCGGTTTTACTTTCGTGCTAAACGGCGTTCCGGTATTCTGCAAGGGCGCAAACCATGTTCCCGCAGACTGCCTGCCCGGACGCATTACTGATGAAAAGGCGAACGCGCTTGTTGCACTCGCTGCTCAGTCCCATATGAATATGCTGCGCGTTTGGGGCGGCGGCTTTTATGAAAGCGAGACGTTCATGCGCGCCTGCGACCGCTCCGGCATCATGGTGTGGCATGACTTTATGTTTGCATGCGGTTATTATCCGGATCACGACCCTGATTTTACTGCGCGCGTCAAAGAAGAAGCCGTCCTTGCGATCCGCAGGCTGCGCAGGCACAGCAGCCTGATCGGCTGGTCCGGCAACAACGAAATACAGGAAATGTACCGCGGCATGATGTCCTATGATCCGCTTTCCCGCCCCTACGGGATGAAGCTGTTTCAAGAGGTTCTGCCCGGGCTTGTTAAGAAATACTGTCCGGACCGGATCTATCGCGAGAGCAGTCCGTTCGGCGGGGATGACCCCGCCGGTTCAGAGCGCGGCGACCAGCATATTTGGCATTTCACGCACCGCCCGCAGTTTGAACACTATTTGGATCTGGTTCACTTTACTGATTTTCCGGTCAAATTTTTAAGTGAATTTGGTATCATCGGTGCGATGAGCCTTGAATCCACAAAGCGTTCAATTCCCTCACTTTGGAAGCAGGACGGCGGGCTCTGCCGTAAAGCTGACGCAGACAGTACGCTCTCTCAACACAATGCCAAATGCCACATTGGGACGGGCACTGGGCAGACCGACGCAAACGGTACATTCCCCTGGCATGATAGAGCATTATTCGAACCCGACCGGGATTCCTCCGCATGGCTCCATCACTGTAATACAAGCTCGGATCACCGCATACTGCAGCTCGTATTAGACGCTTATTTCCCACATACAGAAGAAATGGGTATACAGGAATACATTTTGAAAAGTCAGGCATTACAGGCGGAACTGACCAAATATCTTTACGAGGAATTCCGCCGCAGAAAATTTGTCTGCTCCGGTCTCCTGTTCTGGACACTTTCGGACTCATGGGGCATCCATAACTGGTCGCTGATCGACTACTATCTTGATAAAAAGCCGATTTATTATGCGCTGAAGCGTGCAATGGCTCCAATTGCCGTTTCGATCAAAGGCTTCTGTCCGCAAAGCTTTGAAGGAATACAGAGCTATCGGAAATATTTTACAAAAACGCCGGATGACTTAGAAATCTGGCTCAGTAATGATACCTTACACGAGGAAAATGTGTGTGTCCGTTATACGATTCTTACCTTTGACGGCGTCGTAATCCAAAGCGGAGAACAGCAGGCTGCCCTGCCCGCAAACATCAGCACGGCAGTTATGGCTGTTCCGGTCTGCGGACTGATCACAGAGCCGGAGCGCACGGTCATGCACGCGGAAGTGTATCAGAATGATATCATGCTCTCTGATGCGCATTATCTGTTCGCGCCTTACAAAGAGCTTGATTTAACTCCGGCAAATATCCGGTATCATGTGGAAAAAACTACTGAATCCGGCACGCTGCGCCTTACGCTGTGCGCGGATCGTTTTGTGTGGATGCTGCATATCGGCGGCACGGACCGCTTCGACGTATCGGACAATGATTTCCACATGCTTCCGGAACACGAATATGTAGTAACCGTCGCCCGTACACCCGAATATTCCCTTAGCGGCGACTTGCGAGGTTCTGTCCATGAGCCACTTCGCGTTGGTCAAGACTCCCGCCATGCCATCTTACAAAACACACTCTCAGCGGACAGTTTTATCCCGCAGCTTCACAGCGCAGGCACAGAGCCGGCACTCCTGTAAGGAGTCCGGCTCAAATAAAAATCAAAGACCCGTATACCCGTACTCAAAACTCCCGTTTCTGATAAATGCGGACGGACAGCCCATAAGAAACGCCAAACAGCGCCAACCCCAATCGTTTCTCATCTACATTTCCTTTTCATATCTGCATCGGTAGTAAATCGCGTACCCATGTACAAAAAGATACGCGAACACCAAAAGCAGAACCGCGGGCAGATCTACACTCATCAATGCAAATGCCAGCATCAATGCGCCAAATACGAACGTCATCATATCAAAAGCCTTTCCCTTCGCCCGGTCCGCGATTGCAATATTGCGCTCATCCCTTTGTTCGATTTCCATCTGTTTCTGCATTTGCGGATGCCTCTGCATGATCCTCTGTGAGAGGATACTTCCCATCCCGTGCCCGAATAAACCGCAGCCGATTCCGATGCAGACATAGGGCAGCGTCAACAGGATCCCCTGCGGATCACTCACAGTCTTTATCAGGTACAGTCCGCCAGCCAATAAAAAAATCCCTGCCACAACAGTTACATATCCTGCACTTTTCTTCATGATTCTTCCTCCTCATAAATAAAAATTTCCTCAATGGTCATATGAAAATACCTTGCAATTTTGAACGCTAATTGAATCGATGGATTGTATCTGCCATTCTCCAAAGACCCAATCGTCTGTCGGGATACTTCTAATGCACCCGCCAGTTCTTCCTGTTTGATCCCACGCTCCTTCCGCAGTTCTTCTAAACGATTTTTCATAGCTTCCTCTCCTCCCGTTCGAACAATCCGCAATTGCAATATGGAAAGTGTACTTTCCATATGTTCACCATAGCATACTGCTCCCAAAATGTCAAGCAAGCTTTCCATATTTGACAAACCTTCAGCTTTCCATTTGTGACAAATCTTTAGCTTTCCATTTATGATACACTTTTTCGCTTATGAAACAGAACTGCCGCTTCCACTTTACAAATCTGATGCGCCTCCCGCTCAGCAAAATATTCTAAATCAAGCAGAGAAGATTCCATGTGCATAAAAAAAAGCATGTACCGGTCCTTTCCGGTACATGCTTTTCAATGTGCGCCCTGCTCCCTATTCTGCATCCATGATCTCAAACTCCTGCATTCCCATATATCCCGGCGCAATCTCATACTTGTCAAAGCATACAACAACATTTCCGCTCTCGTTGATGTAGAAGTTTGTCTGCTCGCTCACGCTTTCAAATCCTTCGACATCTACATAATCGTCATCCCCTCCTGCGCCGTAACCCCAGTATACCACGTCATCTTCCTCAGTGATCCGGCGCTCGATTTCGGCAACGATTCTTTCATTGCACAGCTCTACCCAATTTTCGCCAAGCAGTTCCTTCAACGTGAGTTTCTCCCCAGTCTGCAAGTCAAGATTATAATAGTACCGCTGCGCATAGACGGCCGCCCAGGATTCCGTCGTCGTCAATATGAGGGAAAGCTTCGAATCCTCCTGATAAGTAACGGTATATTCCACGTCCACATCACAGGTTCTTCCGCCCCATTCTTCCTCGGTTCCCCCTGTTGCGAAAAACGCTTCCTTATACTCCTCAAAGCGCTGCTTTGCATCCTCCTCATAGGTCTCCACGATCTGGAGAATTTCCGCGTTCACATCCGCGATCTTCTCCGCTCCTGATACGTCTGTTCCGCCTGCTGACGCACCGTCCTCTGACGGCGCCCCGTTTCCGCCTGACGCCGGATCTCCATCCGGCAGTGTTTCGTCCGGTATTCCGGGAGCTGTTTCACCTTCTGTGGCAACGATTTCCGGTACCTCCACATTGACATTGACGTTATTTTCCGTATAAGAATAAGAACGAATGGTAAGAACCCTCGCAAAAGTGCCTAATACCGGAACACTCTGCATCTGCTTTGCAAACGCCTCACTCATATTAAGCGGTATCATGAAAAGCACGATTGCTGCCGCAAGGCCTCCGACTGCACGGATCGCAATCCCTATCTTCTTTTTACGCCTCATTTTCCTTCTCTGCTCCTTTTCTTTTTTCGCATGCTGCGCAATGGTCTGCGCAACCATTCCCTCCAGGCTCTCAGGAATCGGAATGTCCCGGTAATACCCGGCAGCCAAAAACAGGTCGTTTTCTCGTTCCGTTTCTATCATTCTGTTTAACATTTCTTCCTCCTGATCCGTCAACTGTTCCTTCATGCGACGCCCTCCTTCATTCTAAGCTTCAACTTTCGCAGCCCCTGATAAAGCCGATACTTGACGGTGCTTAAGTGAATCCCCGTAACCGCTGCGATCTCCGGCATGGTAAGTTCTTCAAAATAGTATAGCTTAATGACTGTCTGCATCGTCTCCGGCAGCGAAAGAATTGCCTCATACAGCGCCTCGGGCTTATTCGTTACGATTATCTGCGGATCATCATATTGCGAGTCAGATCCGTTTATCCCTTCCTGTACGGCATCGACGATCGACTCCTGATCGTATGGCATCTCTCTCGCACTCCTGCGCAGAGAACTGATGCTCTCATTAATCACGATACGGTAAAGCCATGTCCCCATATACTCCCTGTTACGCAGTTCTCCCACATGCTCTAATGCCCTCACGACCGCATTCTGCACCACGTCTAAAGCCGCCTGTTCTTCTTTTACATAGCTGTATGCCAGACGGTAATAACGGTTTTGATTTTGCGTAATGTACGCCGTCAATTCCTCATACATGTTTGCCATAGTTCATGCCTCTTCGGAACAGTTGTTTGCTCCTTCTCTCCTTGATATCCAAAAGAAACGCTGAAACTTCTTTGCTTCATTCTCAATTTGCGTCTCCCGTAAGCCGCTTACATACGTTAGACTAACCGTTTTAATCAAAAGTCAGGTTTTCATCAAAATAATAAAAATATGTTTTGCCCGTTTTTACACATACCTTTCATACGGCACGATATTCCGTGCATAAAAAAAAGCATGTCAGCACATGCTATTTCAAAGAAATGCCCAGGGTTTTTTCAAAAAATATCCTTTTGAAACTATGAAACCATAAAATACCCCCACATACCAAAAAAGGAGATTCCATCGTGCCAGATTTACTAAAAATCGTCATCCTGTCCATTACCTCTTTGGTCACGCTCTTTATTTTAGCAAAAATCATGGGATACCGGCAGATGAGCCAGATGAGTATGTTTGACTATATTAACGGCATTACGATCGGTTCCATAGCTGCGGAAATGGCAACGGAATTAGATCAGACACCATTGCACGGGATCGTCGCCATGACAGTCTATGCACTGTTTGCGCTTCTTTTGTCTTTTCTCTCCATGAAATCCATCACGATGCGGCGGCTCATTGTGGGACGGCCTGTTCTTCTGTTAAACAACGGCAGTATCTATGAAAAAAACTTAAAAAAGGCAAAGATCGATATCAACGAATTTCTGACCCAGTGCCGCGTAGCAGGATACTTTGATATCTCCAAGCTGCAGAGTGCTGTCTTAGAAGCGGACGGACGCATCAGCTTTCTCCCGCTCTCAACAGAGCGGCCTCTGACAGCCGCTGATGTAAAGCTTTCCCCTGAACAGGAAACAATGACCGCCAATGTTGTCATTGACGGTCACATTATGCAAAAAAATCTTCTTCATACAGGAAAAGACGAAATCTGGCTCCACCGCCAGTTAAAAGCGCAGGGCGCAGACAATGTCCGTGACGTCCTGCTCGCCAGTGTAGATATGCAGAACAAGCTTACCGTCTTTTTGAAAAATCACGATGAGCGCAGCAAGGATATCCTGATCTGACGCGATTCCGTACCAGGACGACCCACCTGTCATCACCCTTTAAGCTTCATCGTTACACCTGAGCTCTCTCTAAGAAACGACTTATGCAATCAAAGCACAAGCTGTCCGCTATTATCATCAGTAATTCTCAGCCTTCACCTGGAAGTATGCCTGCGGATGTGCGCAGACCGGACAAACTTCCGGTGCCTTTTTTCCGACACAGATATGTCCGCAGTTACGGCACTGCCAGATCACCATGCCATCTTTAGAAAATACAGTCTCGCTCTCTACATTCTGAAGGAGTTTGCGATAGCGCTCTTCATGCTCCTTCTCGATTGCTGCCACGCCCTCAAACTGTCTCGCGATCTCTTCAAAGCCTTCCTCGCGCGCTTCTTTTGCAAACTGCTCATACATGTCAGTCCACTCGTAATTCTCGCCCTCGGCCGCTGCTTTTAAGTTCTCGGGCGTGCTTCCAATACCACCCAAAAGCTTAAACCACATTTTAGCATGCTCTTTTTCGTTTGCCGCAGTCTCTTCAAAAATAGCGGCAATCTGCTCATAACCGTCTTTTTTGGCTTTGGATGCAAAATAGCTGTATTTATTTCTTGCCTGCGACTCGCCGGCAAACGCTGTCTTTAAGTTCGCTTCCGTTTTGGTTCCCTTTAATTTTGGCATTTTCCCCCTCCTGATATACGATTACCCGATCGCAAATGTCAGCTCTGCGCTAGCTACAAGTTTCCCGTTCACCGCAGCCTTTGCCTCTCCGATTCCCATAGGACCTTTGACCTTTGTCATTGCGGTCTCAAGAGTCAGCACGTCCCCCGGTGTCACTTTTCCCTTAAACTTTGCATGATTGATCGCCGCAAAATATGCAGTCTTTCCTTTGTTTTCCTCAAGGCTCAAAATTGCCACTGCTCCGACCTGGGCTAACGCCTCAATGATGAGTACGCCCGGCATGACCGGTTCCGACGGAAAATGCCCCGCAAAATACGGTTCATTATAGCTTACGCACTTCTTTCCGACAGCGCGTACACCCGGTTCAAGCTCCTCAATCGTATCAATGAGCAGAAACGGCTGCCTGTGGGGTATGATCTCCATGATCTCTTTTGTCGTCATGCTTCAACGCCTTTGCTCTTCATATATTCGATCACTGCGCCGACTGTCGTGATCTTCTCTAAGTCCTCAGCCGGAATCTCAATCTCATATTCTTCCTCAAAAGCCATGACCAGCTCAAATAAATCAAGGGAATCCGCGCCAAGATCGTCCTTGAAGCTGGAATCCTCCGTAATTTCTGACGCATCCACATTCAACTGCTCTGCAATAATCTCTTTTACTCTCTCCAACATAGCTAATTCTCCTTTTTGTTCATTTTTGGTCCAAGCTCTACCCATATTTTGACATATGGAAAGGCTACGATATATTTATACATAATTTCTCTGCGGATTGCAATATACATTTATACGAATCTTTTATAAATTCTCACTTTCCGCCGGATGCTCCAATAAATAGGCATAAATTTCACGCTTGCTGACGCCCCTGTCCGCCGCAACACGCTTCATTGCCTCCTTACGGCCAATCCCCTGTTCCTCATAAAAACGCATTTGTTCCTCGATCGGTCTTTTACGGTACTCCTCCTGCCGTTCACTTTTTTGCTCGGCAAGACTCTTTCCTTCTATGACAAGAACAAACTCTCCGCGGGGATCTTCGTTCTCATATTTGACGACCGCTTCTGAGATCGTCGTAGGTACAATCGTTTCAAAACGCTTTGTCAACTCTCTGCACAGCGTGATCCTGCGGTTTCCCAGACAGTCATTCAGCTCTTTCAGCGTCTTCTTCAAATGATGAGGCGCTTCGTACAGGATCATCGTACGGCTCTCGTTTGCAAGCGAATCCAATATTCCTTTTCTCTGCTTTGCATCCGTTGGAAGAAACCCCTCAAAGCAAAACCGCCTTGTGGAAAGTCCCGACAGCGTAAGCGCCGTAATGCAGGCCGAGGCGCCCGGCAGACTCGTTACCGTGATCTGCTCTTCCTGGCACATCGCGACTAGAACCTCGCCCGGGTCAGAAATGGCAGGCGTTCCCGCATCCGTGATCAACGCTATGTTTTTTCCCTCTTTTAGCTGCGTGATCAGCTCATGAGCTTTTTCCACCTTATTATATTCATGGTAGCTTGTCATCGGTGTATGAATATCAAAATGTGTCAACAGTTTTAAGCTGTTGCGCGTATCCTCCGCTGCAATGATATCCGCCTCTTTTAACGTCTCGATCACGCGCAACGTCATGTCCGCCAGATTGCCGATCGGCGTCGCGCATAAAAACAACACTCCTGCCATGACATTTCACCGTCTTTCCCCCAAATTGCGCCCGCCGCCTTAGTTAGAAAATGTATCCTCCGGTGCCTTCATTCCCCTGTACAGCGCTTATCAGACCGCATCTTTAATATCCATAGTCCCGCCGCAGTTCCTCGGTATAGATTTTCGGTGCACTATAGATAATCAGTGGTTTCTCCACCGTGATCCGCGGATTACCTCCCCGCACACCCTCTATAAGTACCATAACAGGCTCCCTGTCTGCATATGGATAGACAAGCCGCATCCGCTTCGGTTCTAAGTGGTATGCGCACATCTTTGTGATGATCTCTGCAAGCCGGAACGGTCTGTGTACCATATAAAAATGCCCGCCCGGTTTTAAGACTGCTGCCGTCTGCGCGATCACATCCTCAAGTGTACATAATACCTCATGCCGCGCGATCGTCTTTTCATCCGCCGGGTTTTGAATCCCGTGATCCGCGATCATATAGGGCGGATTGCACGTCACGACATCGAACACCGACGCGCCGAACAGCACTCTCGCCTCTTTGATGTCCCCCGTCATGATCGCGACCCGTTCTTCGAGCGCGTTCATCTTAACGCTTCTTTCAGCCATATCTGCGCTCTCCGGCTGAATCTCCAGTCCGGTCAGCCGCGCCGCCTGTGTCTTTGCGGAGAGCAGGAGCGGAATGATACCGGTACCCGTTCCTAAGTCGAGAACGTGATCCCCCGGCTTTGCCTTTGCAAAACCGGAAAGCAGCACGGCATCCATGCCAAAGCAGAACGCCCTGCTGTTTTGTATGATCTTAAGACCGCTTAGCTGGAGATCGTCAATTCGCTCATTTTCCTTTAATTGTATTTCCGCCATCCTTAATTATCTTCCAGCTTCGATCTGCTCTCGTGCTTTTCCACCTTCTCAAGTTTCTCTAACTCTTTCATCTCCGCTGTGCTGACATTGTTCTTTTCTCTTCTGTGACGGCGCTTAAAGCGAAGCTGCTCCACTTTATATTCCCGCAGTTCCTTCTCGTCATCGACCTCAACAAGTACCTTTACAAGCTGGCGCAGTACGTTAACGCTTGATACCTCACCGCGCAGTCCGTCATCCGTTGTCACATAATCCCCTACTCCCGGAAGCTTTCGGTTCAATTCCTCATACGTTTCTTCCTCGTTTTTCAGGCAGCACATAAGCCTGCCGCAGACGCCGGAAATCTTGGTCGGGTTCAAAGAAAGATTCTGTTCCTTTGCCATTTTAATGGATACCGGTATAAACTCGGACAGATAACTGTGGCAGCATAGCGCTCTGCCGCAGATACCGATACCGCCTACGATCTTGGTTTCGTCACGCACACCAATCTGCCGCAGTTCGATTCTTGTCTTGAACACGCTTGCCAGATCTTTGACGAGCTCACGGAAATCAATGCGCCCGTCCGCCGTAAAATAAAAAAGCACTTTGTTATTATCGAATGTATATTCCGCATCGATCAGTTTCATTTCCAGATTGTGCTTTGCGATCTTTTCAAGGCAGATCGCAAACGCATCTTTTTCTTTTCGTTTATTATTTGCTTCCTGCTCGTCATCCCGTTCACTTGCGATTCGCAGTACCGGTTTCAGCGGCTGGACGACCTTATCGTCCTCCACATCCTTCGGATCGCAGATCACCGTGCCGTATTCCACGCCGCGCGCAGTTTCCACTATAACATGATCGCCTTTTTTTACCGGAAACTTTAACGGGTCAAAATAATAAATCTTTCCCGCCGTTCGAAAGCGCACTCCTATTACTCTTGTCATAATCTAATCTCCCATGCTGCCAACAACCCGCGAATTTGGGCGTCAGCACAAATTTGCCGGTTGAAAAATCTTTGATTTTTCAACCTATTAACCTCAATCTTTCCGTGGCTCTAGTTTTCCTTGATCGCCAGCAGCAGCAGTTCCATCGTCAGCTCAAAATTCACGTTTGCCTTCAGACGCGCCTTTGCGCTCTCAACTGCCTTGATGATATCTTCAATACCCTCATAGCTGCTCTTATCCGCCACTTTTCTAATATACTGTATCTCCTCCTTAAAAATCAAGTGATTTGCGTCGCTTGTCGCCTTAAAGAGCAGAACGTCGCGGTACCAGACCGCAATGATATCCAGATAATCGTCAATATTGAATTTGTACTCACTGATCTTTTTGATCGCCTCAACGGTCTCACTCATATCCATGTCACCGATATATTTAAGAAGCGATACGGCATCTGCTTTTATATTATCAAATTCTTCGCTCGTTGCAAGGGCTTTTGCCTTTCCAACATTTCCCCTTGCAAACGCGACGCAGACGTCTGCCTTATAATCCGGCACCTGCAGCTGCTCCATCAGATATTTCCTTATCTCATGATCCGGCGCCGGTTTCATATGTAAGCTGACACATCGGCTCAAGATCGTCGGCAACATCGCCTCCATATTCGTAGTCAAAATCAGGATAACGGCGTAGGCGGGCGGTTCCTCCAACGTCTTTAAGAGCGCATTCTGCGCCTGCGGCGTCATCTTTTCCCCTTCGTTGATGATATATATTTTATAGGGGCTGCTGTACGGCTTAATCACAATATCCTGATTGACCTGCGTTCGGATATCCTCAACGCCGATGGTATTCGGTTTCTCATGCTGCACACGGATGATATCCGGCTGATTATCGCTGAGCGCCTGCCTGCATGAATGGCATTCGTTACACGGTATGAGCACGTTTTCGTCTGTACCGCCTCTTTTTTCACATTGCAGTGCCATCGCAAACAGACGCGCAATATATTCTTTTCCACTGCTGCGCTCTCCGCAGATGACATAGGCATGCGATATCTGATTTCTTGTGAGCGCGGTATGCAGATGCTCTTTGATCTGCTCCTGTCCGATAATGTCCTGAAATGAAACCATAGGCAACTCCTTTTTGCTTCTTTCAGCATGTCTTTACATAAAAATGTCCAGTAACAATCCCTTAATCTCCCCGATCAGTCCCAAGATCGCAAGGTGATCCTTCTCGTCTTTCACAAGCTCCTGCGCAAGCGCATCCATCGTTTCATCCACCTTCCGGATGATCCCGTAAACACGGTGCCTGCCGCGGCGGTCCAAAAAGTTCTCCCTCGAAAATTTGTGGGAGCGCGTTACGACTTCGTTGAGAAATTCCTTTACAAGCGCGCGGTAACGCTTCATATCGCGAATGTCCATTTTCTTTGATATCTTCTTGCCCTGAGCCGTGATATCTTCCATCAGCAGACTGATACGGTTCTGGAGCTCCGTCTCCTCAATATGGCTTGCGAGCATGAATTTGAATTTGTCATCAGTCTGCTGTGATTGCTCCTGCTGCTGTATGTTCTGCGACTGCATGACCTGATTTACTTTGATATCCAACTTGCTCCCACCTTTCTGCAGGGCATTGCACAGTGCCTTATTTCCAAGCCCTTCTCATATCGCAATTAGATCAGCCATAACACGCCGGAAGACATTTCTTTTCACAACGATCAGCCTCTCCCGCTGTATTCATTGTCCTCTGCATAAGAAAGTGCGCAACGCACAGCACGTTTCCATCCTCTGATGCATCCTGCACGCTTCTCTTCGTCCATCACCGGCGCGAAACAGGTCTCATCTTTCCGATTTGCACGGACTTCCTCTTTACCCTCATAAAAACCCGCTGCGATGCCCGCAAGATATGCCGCGCCCAGCGCTGTTGTCTCTATGCACGCAGGACGGATCACGTCTTTCCCCAAAATATCTGCCTGAAACTGTACTAAAAACTGATTACTGCTTGCACCGCCGTCCACGCGCAGGCTGCGAATGGCAATTCCCGCATCTTTCTCCATTGCCTGTAATACTTCAAGTGTCTGATAGGCAAGAGATTCCAACGTTGCCCGAATAAAATGTGACCGTCCCGTACCCCGCGTCAGACCAACGATCATACCGCGCGCATATGGGTTCCAATAAGGCGCTCCCATTCCGGTAAAAGCAGGGACCACATACACGCTATTCGTATCAGGCACTTCAAATGCAGCCCTTTCCGTTTCGGCTGCCGTGCGGATCAGTCCAAGCTCATCCCTGAGCCATTGAACGGCGGCGCCCGCTACAAACACACTTCCCTCCAGTGCATACTGTACTTCGTCCCCGACGCCTGCGGCGATCGTCGTCAAGAGCCCGTTTGATGAATCCATGGCTTTGGTACCTGTATTCATCAGTAAAAAGCAGCCGGTTCCGTATGTATTCTTTACATCGCCTTCATCAAAACAGCACTGGCCAAACAGTGCCGCCTGCTGATCCCCCGCCGCACCGGCGATCGGAATACTCCCGCCGATCACTGTCTCATCCGTATAGCCGTATATGTAGCTTGACGGTTTTACCTCGGGCAGCATACATGTCGGAATGTCAAATAGTTTTAGTATTTCTTCATCCCACTTAAGCGTATGGATGTTAAAAAGCATCGTTCGCGACGCGTTCGTATAGTCTGTCACAAACACCCTGCCTTTTGTCAGATTATAGATCAGCCATGTATCCACCGTGCCGAACAACAGCTCACCACGCATGGCGCGCTCCTTTGTCCCCGGCACATGCTCCAGGATCCAGGCAACCTTGCTTCCGGAAAAATAAGCATCCGGGATCAGACCGGTCTTATCGCGCAGCATCGGTCCGTATCCGTCCGCTGTCAGTTTCTCTATTTTCTCAGCAGTCCGCCGGCACTGCCATACGATCGCGTTATAAACCGGTTTTCCGGTCCTGCGGTCCCACACGACCGTTGTCTCGCGCTGGTTTGTAATGCCGATGGCGGCCACCTCTTCAACGGCAGCACCGATTTTTCCAAGCGCCTCGACCGCAACCGAAAGCTGTGACGACCAGATTTCCATCGGGTCGTGTTCGACCCAGCCCGGCTGCGGATAAATCTGCGCAAATTCTCTTTGCGCTACAGAGCACATCGTTCCGTTTCTATCAAAAAGAATACACCGCGAACTTGTTGTACCCTGATCTAACGCCATAATATATTTTTTTGAGGAATTATTTTCCATCTCTCCCAATGGTGTATACACAAGGGTGCATGCACGATTCCTTTCCGCCCTGCATCATTTTCATTAAAGATTTATTGACTGTGTCGATAAATGTTCAGCCAACCTCTACCACACGGATCATATTCGTATTTCCCGATATTCCAAGCGGCACGCCCGCCGTCAGTACGACCGTATCGCCCTTATCTACAAGTCCCGCTTCTTTCGCCGCCTGTACCGCCTCGTCAAAGAGCGCATTTGTCGTCTCCTGTTCCTCCATACGGACCGGCGCAACGCCCCAAAACAGATTCATTTGCCTCCATACCCGCGGGCTCATTGTACAGCCGATGATCATACATTCCGGTCTGTAACGCGAAATCATTCCTGCCGTAAAGCCCGACATCGTCACGGTAATGATCGCTTTTGCATGCAGATCGATCGCCGTTGTGCAACATGCATGGGAAATGGCCTTCGTAATATCTATATCGGCTTCTGTGTGGATACGATTCATCCTTCCTGCATAATCAATATCCTGCTCGGTACGCTCGGCAATGCGCGCCATCGTCTCAACCGATTCGCGCGGATATGCACCCGCAGCGCTCTCTCCCGACAGCATGATCGCCGTTGTACCGTCATAGATGGCGTTTGCCACATCCGTTACTTCGGCTCTTGTCGGACGCGGATTATGGATCATGGATTCCAGCATTTGGGTTGCTGTTATCACAAGCTTACCCTGTCCCGCCGTTTTCTTGATCATTTCTTTCTGAATAACCGGTACTTCTTCCATTGGGATCTCCACACCCATATCGCCGCGCGCCACCATAATGCCGTCAGAAACAGAAATGATCTCATCAAGGTTTTCAACACCCTGCATATTCTCAATCTTGGAAATGATCTTCATGTGGCTCTCGCGGTCTCTTAAGATACGCCTGAGTTCCAGCACGTCCTCTTTGCAGCGGACAAATGAAGCCGCCAGATAATCATAACCGTTTTCAATGCCAAATAGAATATCGCTTTTATCTACCTCATTGATATAGGGCATCGAAAGCACGGCACCGGGCACATTTACGCCCTTATGATTGCTGATCATCCCCCCATTAACGACCCTGCACCGGATCTCGGTTCCATCGACTTGCTCCACACGCATATCGATCCTGCCATCGTCGATCAGGATCGCAATTCCCTCCCTGACGTCTCCGGGCAGTCCCTTATATGAGATTGCCGCACGCTCGCTGTTACCGAGGATTTCTTCCGTCGTCAGCGTAAAAATCTGACCGGCCTTTAATTCCGCCTTTCCGCCTTCAATATCGCGCAGGCGGATTTCGGGTCCTTTCGTATCAAGCAGCGTTGCGACCGGCAGTCCCAATTCCGCAGATGCCTCTCGCACAAGCTCAAGCCGCTGCTTTTGCTGCTGCTGTGTGCCATGCGAAAAGTTAAATCTCGCCACATCCATACCTGCTGTCATCAGCTCTTTTAATTTCTCTTTTGTCTCACACGCCGGTCCAAGCGTACAAACAATCTTCGTCTTTCTCATGATATCCTCCTGCATTTTATGCCTCTTTTTGTTCCGTCTTGACACAGCGGACCGTCCGAAGTGTTTCATCTGCCGGTCCCTGTAATGTCATTCCCCGCTTCCGATAATCCATAAGCAGCGTGATAACTTGCCTTGTCATCCTCTCTCCTGGAAGTATGACCGATATTCCCGGCGGATATGCATAAACAAATTCTGTTACAATGCGCCCTTCTGTGTCTTGAAGTTCAACATCTTCGGTATGATCATTATCCATTGCCACTGCCAGCGGCATGCACGCTTCCTGCTCCTGCATGGAACTGACCGCGGACAAAAACAAGTCCTGTTCTGTGCTCTCCTCTAACACATTCGCAGATTCTTTCACGCCATCTTTGTATGTCTCATGACATGCTGCGTCTATCTCTTTCAATGCCCCTGCCAAACGCAAATATCCCTCCCGTGTGTCCATGACCGTCAGAATTGCAAGTACATAATTCGCCCCCGCCATCTCCATTTGCAAATGATAATCCTCAAGCAGGATCCGTTGTAACTCTACGCCGCTGATCCCTGCGCGGTCGCAAAATATCATCAGTTTACAAGGGTCAAACTGGTTACAAAAGCTTTCTGCTGTGGTTTCCGTATCATCATTTTTCGTCTTTTCCGCTCCCGCACCACCAGTTTTCACCTTTTCTGCTCCCGCATACATAACCCGCAGGACCCGCAGCGCCGAAAGCTCTTTCATCAACCTTTCCCTGCGTTCAAAAAATGAATCATACCACTCCGCGCGGTTCTTTCGCATTTGGCGGATACACTGATCAATCGATCCCATTAACAGATACGACGGGCTGCTGCTCTGGTATATGCGCAAAAATCTTTCTAATCGTGCACGGTCCGCACGACTGCCTTTCACATGCAGAAGCGCCGTCTGTGTCAGGGATGGCAGCGTCTTATGCAGGCTGTGAATGACCAGATCCGCACCGCAGTCAAGACTGCCCGGCGGCATACGCCCGTCCAGCCCGAAATGGGCGCCATGCGCCTCGTCCACAATCAATAATTTTCCATATGCATGCACTACTTCTGCAATGCTTTTTACATCGGAGACAAATCCGTCATACGTGGGAGACGTAATAAAGACAGCCTTTGCCTCTGGGTACCGCCTCAACAGATTTTCCACTTCTCCGGCTTCCACCGCCCCATATACGCCGTACTCCGCTAATCGTTTCGGATACAGCGGTACGATATGACATCTGCGTAAGTAAGCGCCATGATATGCGCTCATATGCGCGTTCCTCGCAAGGAGCAGGGTATCCCCTTCTGCAACGGAGGCGCTGATTGCCGCCAAAACACCGCAGGTGCTTCCGTTTACCAAAAAATACGTCTGCTCCGCACCATAAAGCTCTGCCGCCTCTTTCATTGCTTCTTTCAGAATTCCCTGCGCATGATGCAGATCATCAAATGGTTCAATCTCTGTTATATCAAGTTCTGCAAACCCTTCGGGCAGTCCCGCGCCGGCGTTTCGCTTGTGCCCCGGCATATGATACGGGTATACATCGGAACGCGCAAGCGCGGCAAGCCTCTCATAAATACTAAAATCCTTTTTTATCTCCGGCATGCCCCTGTTTTCCTCTCACCCTGGCATCTTTTTTATCTGAGAAATCATAACTTCACTTTCTCCGTGAACGCTTTCGTTTCCTGCCCCTGTGAAGATGCAGTGTTTCCATAAGGGAACAGTACTTATCCGCCATCGTTACGATCCATGCTTCCCTGCACCGCGGCGGCACGATCGTCAGCGGCCACATATGCTTCTTGATGATATCACTCTGCCGTTTATTAAGACGATATTCCTTCTTTGCATTTTTCAGAGCGATACCGGGATGATAAAAACCATGCAGGTTATGAAGCCCGCAATGTTCCGCGCTATGCCAGTCATATAAAAAATAATCATGCAAAAGCGCACCGCGGATCAGATCCCGCTTATTGCACCGGATGCCAAGATGCTTTGCCAATAGCAGACTATGCTTGGCAACACTAATGCTATGCCGCATTACCGATACGTTCCCGTGTTGAATATTTTTTTCAGACTTTTGAAAGTTATCAGATTTTAAGATATCAGTACCGTACTGTTTCAAAAGTTCTTTGAGCCGTCTCTCCTGCTTTGCCTTTTTTCTTAATTTCCTCAGTTTCCGAATCCATTTTTTGCGATTGGCTTTTCTTACTTTTGCTGCCTTATCTCTTTTCATGGTGATACCCCTTTACGCGCTTTGACGCGCCTACCAATCAATATCTGGAAGTTTAATCCGCTAATAATAACATACGACCGGAATGCCGGCATAAACATATCCGTAAAGCTCCTCTGCCACTTCATGGGGCAGATTCACGCAGCCATGAGAACCGGAATTTTGATAGATCTGCCCTCCGAACTGCCGCCTCCAGGTCGCATCATGCATACCGACCCCGCCGTAAAAAGGCATCCAGTAGTTAACATAGGACTCCCATGTCGGTCCCCTGAGTACCGTATTGCGCCTTTTATACTCAAGATCATAAATTCCCTGCGGAGTTGCATTGCCGCTGCTCATGCATCCGGAGACAATATCCGTTTCAAGCAGACATTCTCCGCTGATATACAAATATAAGTGTTGTGCCGACAGATCGATCTCTACGAAATCTTCTCCAATATTATTCTCGCTATAATTAGCACCGCTTCTTTTATAAGCAGGCGTTCGTAAAAAATGACCGCCCGTCTCAAGAAAATCTAAAAGCGCCTGCGTCTCCGCCTCCTCATCCATCAAAAACCCATATCCGCCCGGCAGTTCTTTTTCTTCTCCGGCAGTTGTAACAAACCGCTTCCTATTATAATAGGTATTATGCTTATCAGCAAGTTCTGCGATATAAGCCGCCGCCTTTTGCCTGTCGATCCTGACATCCCATCCTCTGACAATGAGCCATTCATGAATGCGGTCCCCGTCCAAAACCTCCGTTTCCTCTCCAAAACGATAAGTAATGACCGTCTTTGTGTAATGATTCAGTCTTTCCACAAGACCATTCAATGCCGCATCGTCCTCAGTCTTCCCCGGTTTCAGATACAGCTCCTCCATATCAAGATCAATATAATAACGCTGTTCCTCGACGGCCTCGACGATAGCCTGCTTAGCATCCTCTAAAAGCACCGTTCCGGGAATTTCCCTAATGACCTCATAACCTTTAATCTCCGGCTGATAGTCGCTGATATAAGCATCCTTTGGCATGATCACATTTTTACCGCTAAAACACTCAAGCGCCTCTATCATTTGTAAAAGCTTTTCCTGATTGTAGTGTAAATCTTTATGCAGATTATATTCCTGTTCCTTCCAAAGAAATTGAAACCAAAAATAACCTTTCTGCTGAAGCTCGATTGCCTGAAGTTCTTCCTGAAAGGTATAAAAAGCCTCCGCATCATCTATTGCTATGCGTTCCGTTATGCCGCCCCGTCCGCTGATCGTATAAACCCGTTGTGCCAGCTCCTCCTGAAGCGCCCTCTCCGCATCTTCCCGCTTCATACAACTGCAGTCTACGCCGTCAATCGTTGTCCCCCAGTAGAAATGATTGCTAAAATAGTAAGCAGCCCCAGCATATGCGCCTGCCAAAGCGCTAAATAGTAATAGTGCAGAAATCATGAAAAGGCATTTTCCCCTGCCCTTTTCTTTATCCTCCGTCCCGCTCATAACTTCTTGTTCCTCAGAATATTCTTTACTTTATACAGTGTATGCGCCCTGCATGTCTTATTTTTCAGTATAGCATATTCATGTAAAAAAAACAGTACAAAAAGGCTTCCACGAAAGAGAAAATGGTATCTCCTTTTCTTCCTTTGTACCCTCAAAACCAAACACTTGACGCATAAAAAGACGCATCAAAAATCTCTGCGTCAGTGAAATCATTTGAGGCCTCTTAAAGCAGCTTCCTCCAATACAAGTATCCTCTACAAGTAAAAACAAAAAAATAAAAAACCCGTAGATACCATAACATCAGTATCTGCGGGTTCTCCCAAGGGTCATGCCCAAAGCTGGAATCGAACCAGCGACACGAGGATTTTCAGTCCTCTGCTCTACCAACTGAGCTA
>ERZ777305.943-NODE-943-length-42215-cov-75.424383_pt1 | contig 42215 bp, 50 predicted proteins | sample MGYA00374965_ERZ777305 | MGnify/ENA primary metagenome ERZ777305 (study PRJEB29328, sample SAMD00013331) | mouse gut metagenome | study: EMG produced TPA metagenomics assembly of the Metagenome analysis of fecal microbiota from mouse which was promoted... | reverse complement strand
GCTCTTGCGAGCTTCCTCTTTTAAATGCCGTAATCACTCCTGCCGGTATCTCTTGCGCCATAAGCAACGAGAGGGAAAGAAGCAAAGCGGCCATTCCTACGAGCACTCGTTTTTTCATAATTACAAGCTTTTAAGTTGAAGTTTAAAGTCTTAAACTTTCAACTAATGATAGGCAAAGGTAAGCATTAATTGCAGAATAACATAAAAAATGCCTATTTTTGTGCATTAATCAGAATTATAGAGACATGAAAACAACCCTGCTCGTCGTTGGACGAACCGTAGAACAACACTATATTACAGCTATCAACGACTATATACAGCGCACCAAACGCTATATCACTTTTGATATGGAAGTTATCCCCGAACTGAAAAACACGAAGAGCCTTTCGGTGGAAGTCCAGAAAGAAAAAGAAGGTGAATTAATTCTGAAAGCTCTCCAACCGGGAGATGTGGTGGTACTGCTCGATGAACACGGAAAAGAGATGCGCTCCCTTGAATTTGCCGATTACATGAAGCGGAAAATGAATACAGTCAACAAACGGCTGGTCTTCATCATCGGAGGACCTTACGGATTCTCCGAGAAAGTGTATCAAGCGTCCCATGAAAAGATTTCAATGTCGAAAATGACTTTCTCGCATCAGATGATCCGGCTGATATTCGTGGAGCAGATTTATCGGGCGATGACGATATTGAACGGGGGGCCGTATCATCACGAGTAATACTTCCCGGACAAATCAAGAAAGAATGGAGCATTACACATCTCCATTTTTTTCATTTGTATAAAGTTCATCAAATACTCGTTGAAGCTCTTCTTCATCCATAATCAACTTCCGAAGTTCTGCCAAACGTTCGGCATTATCCGACTGAGGTATCCATAACTTCAAATATCCCCCTTCCGCATACTTATCATTAAGATGTTTACGAAAGCGAGCATATTGCTGTTCTTTATCCATCTCCGGATAATGAGACAATCCATATTGAACAGTACGGCGCAACGTTACTTCGGGAGCTATAATACGGTCGGCTTCGGCAACTATTTTTCCATAGATGCTTCTCGGAGCCTGTTTATTGGAAGCCCGATGATCTTCTATCGCTTCTTTCATTGGCAACAGTTGTTCATCCGTAAACCAATGTCGCAAGGTTTCATCCGCCAGCAATATTCATATATTACTCCCGATTCATTAAACGATGCTCCGCCATCTGTTCGAATTTTGTTCCCGGACGACCGTAATTGGCATACGGATAGATGGAGATACCGCCACGGGGAGTAAAGATGCCTGTCACTTCAATGTATTTGGGATTCATCAGTTTAATAAGGTCTTTCATAATGATATTTACGCAGTCCTCATGAAAAGCGCCATGATTGCGGAAGCTGAAAAGATATAGTTTCAAACTCTTGCTTTCTACCATTTTAATATCAGGAATGTAGCTGATACGTATTTCGGCAAAATCCGGCTGCCCGGTGATGGGGCACAAACTTGTAAATTCAGGGCAGTTGAAACGCACCCAATAGTCATTCTCAGGATGCTTGTTATCAAAGGCTTCCAATACTTCAGGAGCATAATCTTGTTTATACTCGGTCTTTCTTCCTAATAAAGAAAGTTGGTCTTTTAATTCTGTCATTGTACTCGTTAACTACAATCCCTACCCTAGATAAAGAACACATTCCCTCTTTCACCTATCACCTACTAGTCCTAAATACCTTATTCATAGGTATTTCAGTAGTGAATGATCCATTTTACAACCTATCACCGTATCTGTCACCTATCACCGTCAGTTCTTTAACCCACGGGGGATTTATCCGCATCCTATTTGTTACGGTATGTTTTGTGCCTTGAAACACGTTGTTTCAAGCCTTGGAACTACTAGTTTCAAGTAATAGAAACTTTAGTTTCTTACTGTTGAAACTCTAGTTTCTTACCGTTGAAACTCCAGTTTCTTACCGTTGAAACTAAATTAAACCGATACATTCCCCCGAACAGAAGCTACTATCCTATTTATTAGAGCTTACCGGTGATAACGGATGTGACGGCAAAATGTCGAATTTGGTTGCTGTCACCAATTGCCGTCACAAACCATTCGTTTCATACTCAAACGATTAGCTACAGCAATGTGACAGATGACAGCAGAAAATGCATTTTTAATCTCTATGTAGAGATATTATTGATTCTTACTTTTTAAATACTTTTCCAGTCCTTCCCGACGCAGCGTACAAGCCGGACAATGCCCGCAACCATCTCCCTGAACACCATTATAGCATGTCAAAGTCTCGGTGCGAACCAGTTCCAATACTCCCAATTCGTCTGCCAAAGCCCATGTTTCCGCTTTATCAATCCACATCAGAGGGGTATGAATCACAAATTGTTCATCCATAGCCAGGTTCAATGTCACATTAAGGGACTTGATAAATGCATCCCGACAATCGGGATAACCGCTGAAATCTGTTTGGGAAACTCCTGTAACCAAGTGATTGATGCCATGTTCGCGGGCATATACGGCTGCGATGCTTAGAAAGAACAGGTTACGCCCCGGAACAAATGTATTGGGAGCACTATCTGCCGGTTTCTCCTGGTCCATCACCATTGTATCGTCAGTCAGGGAGTTACGTCCCAGTTTCCCGATGAAGGACACATCCATCACATCAAATTCCACTTCCGCCTTACGGGCTATTTCCCGTGCAAGTTCCACCTCCTTCTGATGTTTCTGACCATACAGGAAACTCAAGGCATATACTTTTTTAAAGTTACGTTTCGCCCAATACAGGCAAGTGGTGGAATCCTGTCCACCACTGAACACAACCAATGCTGCTTCTCTATTCATTGTTTATCTTAAATATCTTTTATGTTCAGTATATTGTATGAAATATCGGTATCGTAAACATCGCTACCGTCTATTTTCTTGATGGCTTTTACCACACGGATAGTCACCGGAAGGATAATCACTTCGTACATGGATTTCAGTACGATTTGGATTCCCATCATAATGAGCAGTTCTTTCCAGGCAATAATTCCGCCAAAAGCAACCGGAAAGAAAATCAATGAATCCGCCGTCTCGCCCACGACAGTCGACCAAATGGCTCGGGCGGAAAAGTTACGTCCCCGGCTGGCTACTTTCATCTTACTCATCACATATGCATTAAGGAACGAACCGACCAAGAATGCCATCAGACTGGCAGCCACAATGCGGGGAGCCATACCGAATACGAAATCAAAATGTTCTTCGCCTTCCCAAAAAGGAGCAGCCGGAATGGCAACTGCTATCAGTCCGAGGGCTACAACAAAGAAGTTCATCGCAAAACCGCTCCAAATGATAAGGCGTGCTTTCTTAAATCCCCAAACTTCGGCGATACAATCATTGATTATATAAGAAATAGGAAAAACCAATAATCCGGCGGTCACGGTCAGGCTACCGATTTGGATTACTTTCGTTTCAAGAAGATTGGCTGCAATGAGGCAAACATTAAAGAGAATACCCAGCAGCATAAAGGGTACAGATACTTTTTCTTTCATAATTCCTGTTTTTTACGTGGTGTTCTAGAATACACGACCGCTATTCACGGTATCATACTTTCTTTTTCTTTCGGGTTGCAAAGATAGAGGAAAAACTATGAAAAAGCAAAAGATATTTGATGATTGACCGGTTGCAACCTATAAATATCCTCGAAAAAGAGGAAGAATGCTACCGATACAAATATTTGGATGAATGAAAAAGAATGAAAATTTCCTAAAAGGCGAATCCTTTTCAGACGACCATGTGTTTAAAATCCATGTTTAACTAAAAGACCAGATCATGGAACATCAATTTAAAAAAGACGTAAAAGAAACAGCAATGCAGGCAAAAGAAAATGCCCGGCTTGCTGAAGAGAGAGCTGAAGAAGCTAAAGAGAGAGGTGCCGAAGCGAGTTCACATTCGGGCGAAAGCTTGAAAGAGAAAGTACAGCATGCTGCACATGTTGTCCAGGAAAAGGCAACAGAAGCAACGAACACTGTGAAAGAAAAAGCCACGGAAGCAGCCCATACCGCACAAGAGGCTGCTCAAAAAGCTAAACACAGAGTACAGGAAATGCTGGATTGACAGTAAAGAATGAGCCTTCCCGCCAGTTGTCGTCTATGGCAGGAAGGCTCATCTATCCATCTTAAAGAACATATCGCTTAATCAAAAATCATATCAGGAAAATTCTTTCAGTTCTTCTTTCAACCGCTTACGGATGAAGAACAAACGGCTCTTCACCGTTCCCATCGGCAATCCTAATTTTTCGGCAATCTCCCTATACTTAAATCCGGCGACAAACATCTGAAAAGGTACTTTCATATCGTCAGGAATAGAATGTAATACACGATACAGTTGCTTCATATCATAAGCCAATTCAAACTTGTCACCATCTTCATCTTCAATCATGTGCTGCTGATGGATAGAATAGGTATCATCTATGATATTCATTTCACGAATCGTACGACGATAATTATTCACAAAAATATTGCGCATAAGTGTGTACATCCATCCTTTGAGGTTCTTACTATATGCAAACTTCTCATGATTATCCAATGCCTGTAATACACAATCCTGAACCAAATCTTTGGCAGAATCACGATCTGCCGTCAATTTATACGCAAAGCGTTGTAAATCTGATTGTATATCTAATATTCCTTGTGTAAATTCCACTTTTCCCATCGTCGTATTTCTTTTATCTGATTAGTACGGTACAAAGATCCGCTTTTTTAGAATGGTTATAAATAGCAATTCTTCCGATTAGTTTGGCAATTTTTCCTTTGGGCTTCTCAACCATTTCTTTTTTAGTTGTTCATTGGGCATTCATCTGAAACTTAACTTATAATGAAAACAAGCTTTAAAATGGCAGCCATGCTACCGGGGATGGGAATTTTTCCTCTGTGCCCAAGCACAATTCTTCACCCCCGTCATGCCAATCGGTCGAATATGTTGGTACAGTATTCTTTCTAATCAAGTCAGTATAAAAGTTTGAAGCCGCCTCAAAACAGTTGTTTGAGACGGCTTCTGCTATAAAATTGTAACGGATTATGCGCAATTAGAATTTGTAGTCAAGGCTCACACCAAACACTTTATTAGTGCGGCTATATACATTAGTACCGGACAATCCCGTACCATTATAATTCTTTGAAGTTTTAGTATAATCTTCATAGGTAGTCCACATATAACCAACATTCAGGTTAGCTCTTTCACTCAATGCCACTTTCGCTCCAACTCCTAATGTATAGGAGTCGCAAGAGAAACTGGTATCGCTCTGAAAATTGTCAGACAATCCGTAATCAGTAATCTGTCCACCACAACTCAAGGTCAATCGTTTGATTACATCCCATTCGACTCCCATCAGATATTCGTTTGTTCCCTTTGTCAGATATTTCTGTTTTCCATCAGCCATTCCCGCTTTCCTGTCATCATAGAAATGGTATTCTACAGATGCACGCAGTACAGGTAGAAATTCATAAGCAGCCGCAACAGAAAGCATGGAAGGTATATCATTAGGAGTGTTCACACCATGTTTGAAAGGTGCCAGTGCATCCGTTTCTACAGAAGCTTCAATTTTTTTTGTATTGTTTTCTATATTAAGATTAGTCTTGAATTCATACTTAGCACCAATATTCAATTTACCCAACTTAGCATCCACACCAATAACGGGAGTGAATCCCCAACCTGTCTGATCACAGTCTAAAGCCAAATGCATCAAGTCGGCTCCTCCTAAGTCTGCTTTCATTTTAGCATCCAAAAAGCCCACATAACCACCAGTAAAATAATTCATGCGTCCTCCCGCAAAAGCAGAAAGCCAATCATTTATTTTATAAGATAACCCTAATTGCAATGCATAAATATATTGCTTGCCATCCATAGCAGTGCTAATGTCATACATACCAGGAATAACGATAGGGCTTTTTCCACCAGAAGTTAAATGTTTCTTTAAACTTTCCTGAAAGATACCTGCCATAGCCACCGACTCAAACATTGGCAAACCGTCATCAAATGAAGCTTTACCACCTCCACCGGTAATTGCAAAGAAACCGGAAATAGTCCAATCACCTTTTTTATAAGCTGCAAATACACTCGGAATAATAGGAGCAGCAGCCTTTCCTTCATAATATTTAGAATATGGTTTTTCTGAATGAGTAAGAATTGGTTGATGGGTAGTAGGATCAATGCCACTAAAACCATTATACGTCAAAAAGCTGGCATCAATATTTCTTGTTTGAAAAGCACTCTGAATACTCAAACCCATATAGAAACCATCATTCGGCAAAAAAGCCAAACCGGCAGGATTAGACAAGGCACCATCTATTTCGATAGTAGCACCACGAGATAACATACGAAGAAAAGCAGCGTGTTGATTAGTATTTGTCAGAAGACCTCCGGCAAAAGTTGGAATTGAAACGATTAGCATCACAAATCCAATCAAGGAAATTTTTCTCATCTAAATCTTTTTTAAATTATTTCGGGCGCAAAGATACAACATTATTGCACACAGAATATATGTTTGTGCATTTATTTTCATTCACCCGCCCATTTTAATTGAAAAAACAAACTGTTTCTAATGAAACAATCTACATTTATCATCAATCGAAAAGCAAACAAACCCACCTGTTTTTACATTTTTATAGTATAATAAATTAACATGAATTCGAAATATAATCAGAAAATAGACAGTTGTCCGTCATTGACAAAATTCACGTCAATAGCGGGCTTCTTCTCAAAAAAGCAGTATGCTGCGATAGCCGAAAGAGTTGGCTATGAAGTTATTGAATGAACGATGTCTGGAGTGTTCTATCTGTGTCATATTCTTCAGTTCGCCATCGACCGTTTCAATCAAAGCTCTTTTTCTGAGCAGCAAAAAGCACCCTAACCACCCTAGGAAGCACTCCCTATAAAATAACAACATTTTTGAATGAGCAACGAAATCCTAAATGAAAGAGCCGTGCCCCTGCAACCGGACGGCGAATGGGAAATCAGTCATCTTGCTCCCTGATTTCGTCGTTTTTTCTTGGCAACTCCAACTAGAATATGTAATATTGCAACTATAAAACATTCAGCTTATGACACTGGATTATATTTATCACAGCGGTTTCGCCATCGAAGCGGAAGGCATGACCGTTATCATTGATTACTACAAAGATTCTTCCGAATCCGAACATAACCGGGGAATCGTACATGACTATCTCCTGCAAAGGCCGGGTAAACTGTACGTCTTGGCTACCCATTTCCATCCCGATCACTTCAACCGTGAGATATTGGCGTGGAAAGAACAACGTCCCGACATTCAATATATCTTCTCCAAAGACATCCTGAAATCACACCGCGCCAAAACCGAAGATGCTTTCTATATTAAGAAAGGAGAAACCTACGAGGATGACACCATCCGCATTGACGCGTTCGGCTCGACGGATGTAGGCAGTTCGTTCCTGATTCATCTGCAAGGTTGGAGTATTTTCCATGCCGGCGACCTGAACAACTGGCACTGGAGTGAAGAATCTACCGAAACTGAGATACGAAAAGCCAACGGTGATTTCCTTGCAGAAGTTAAATATTTAAAAGAAAAAGCGCCAAACATTGATTTAGCACTGTTTCCGGTAGACCGGAGAATGGGAAAAGATTACATGAAAGGGGCAAAACAGTTCATCGAACAAATAAAAACTACTATATTTGTGCCCATGCACTTCAGTGAAGATTACGAAGGCGGCAACGCGCTTCAAAGTTTTGCCGAAAATGCAGGATGCCGTTTTATCAGCATCACCCATCGGGGTGAAAGTTTTGAAATTACCAAATAAACACATTATAATTATGAATAAATTTACGATTCTGTTTCTTACCTTGTTCCTCGCATTGCCGATGGCAATGAAGGCAAATTCTGTAAAAGACCAAAAAGACGATACCAGATATCTTGTAGGGGCTGTTCCCGAAGTGGATGGTAAAGTAGTATTCTCCAAGGAATTCCAGATTCCCGGAATGAGCCGGACACAAATCTACAATACAGTAATGAAGTGGATGGACGAACGCCTGAAAGAAAATAAGAACATCGACAGCCGCATCGTCTTTTCCGACGAAGACAAAGGCACTATTGCCGGTGTGGGAGAAGAATGGATTGTATTCAGTTCCAGTGCATTGTCTTTAGACCGTACTCTTATCAATTACCAGATTACAGTGACTTGCAAACCCGGAAACTGCCTGGTAGAACTGGAAAAGATACGTTTTACCTACCGCGATACTGAAAAATATAAAGCGGAAGAATGGATTACCGACAAATATGCGCTTAACAAAACGAAGACCAAACTGGTGCGCGGATTGGCTAAATGGCGTAGAAAAACGGTAGATTTCGCGGATGATATATTCATGGATGTAGCCGTAGCTTTCGGAGCACCGGATACTCGTCCGAGAGCAGAGAAAAAGAAGAAGGAAGAAGAGCAGAAGACTCCGTCAATCGTTGCAGCCGCAGGGCCTATTGTCATTGGTGGCACAAATGCGAAGACTGATATTAAAGTGACGACTACCGAACCTGCCCAGAAGACTGTTCCCGCCGCAACTCTTACTCCTGCTACTCCTGCAGGCAAGGTTTCTGCAGATATGCCGGGTTATACAGAGGTTAATTTGAAGCAGATTCCGGGCGAAGTATATGCTTTAATGGGAAGCGGAAAATTGGTTATCAGTATCGGAAAGGATGAGTTCAACATGACAAATATGACTGCAAATGCCGGTGGTGCGCTGGGTTATCAGTCGGGCAAGGCCGTGGCTTACTGCACGCTTTCTCCCGAACAGTCTTATGATGCCATCGAAAAAGCGGACAGTTATACACTGAAACTCTATGCTCCGAACCAAACAACTCCGTCGGCTGTTATTGAATGTAAAAAACTGCCTTCACAAACCGCTCCGCAAGCTGGACAACCCCGTACATATGTCGGTGAGATTGTGAAGCTCTTAATGAAAAGATAAAAAAGATTGCAACAATGGAAATAAAAAGTAAATTTGACCATTTCAATATCAATGTAACAAATCTGGAACGTAGCATTGCTTTCTACGAGAAAGCGCTCGGCTTGAAAGAACATCACCGGAAAGAAGCTTCCGACGGTTCGTTCACGTTAGTTTATCTGACAGATAACGAGACGGGCTTTCTTCTGGAATTGACTTGGCTGAAAAATCATACCGCTCCGTATGAACTGGGCGAAAATGAAAGCCATCTCTGTTTTCGTGTGGCCGGTGATTATGATGCAGTCAGGGCTTATCACAAAGAAATGAATTGTGTATGTTTTGAAAATACTGCCATGGGGCTTTATTTCATCAACGACCCGGACGACTATTGGATTGAGATACTTCCACAGAAGTAATTGAAAGTGCGTTAAAATATCCCAATAATAAGATTACCCCTGCTACAGCTATCTGTGACAGGGGTAATTTATTTTCAGGAGAGAGTGCTTTACTCCATTATCAGTCATTTAATAAATACATAACAGATGCCTAAGACACTTGCTACCACATAGAAACATCCCGGAGCAAACAGTTTACCAAATAATCTTGTAAGAGGCATAGTGGAAAATGCCAAGATTTCATCCGGAGTCTTCGGATTGCATATAACCGTTACCTTATCTCCTACGTGAGGTGTCTTTTGAGAATATAACTTATGAGAACAATGAGCCGTTTCCACGATAAAATCATAGGTGGCTATTCGACGATGCATTTCTTTCTCTTCATCCGATTTATACTCCACTATGGGACAATTCGCAGTAATATCACCATCATCGCTACTATAAGTCTTAGTCTGTACCTCCACAACCCTTCCATACATCTTTATTCTGCTATTCTTCATTATACCAACAAACATCATCCAGACCATCACCGTTCTTAATATCAAGGAAATTCCCTTAAATAGTAGTATAATTGCCGCTACGCAAATAGTAATATTGATTATCACGATATTTATTTCTTATGTCGATTTGCTCTTTTCTTACGAATTTCCGCTTTCATCTTCGCTGCTCCCGAACCGTGTTGTCCACGAATATAGGTCGCTTTCTTCGCTTTCGTTTTCACTTTTTCCTCTTCTTTGGGCTTATCTTTCTTGCCTTTAAAGACGATTCCACCCATTATTGCTTCTTCTATACTCATATAATATACATTATTAATATTCACATTTCCAACGGCAAAGATAATCCTTTTCTACGGATTTATTTATCTTTGCCGACTAAAACAATACATAACCCTCAATGACAACAACAATTCTTTCCATAGAAAAGGACCCGATGGGAGCCGCTATTTCTGATTATTTCAATCATCGCAGAGCCGACCGCTTACGAGTATTTTCTTCTCAATTCGAGGAAGATGAAATCCCTGTCAAGAAACTGTTCCGCAATATCCAATCCATGCCTGTACTGGAACGTACCGCTCTCCAAATGGCCACAGGACGGATATTAGATGTAGGTGCGGGAAGCGGCTGCCATGCGCTGGCACTTCAGGAAATGGGAAAAGACGTATGCGCCATTGATATTTCTCCGCTATCTGTCGAGGTTATGAAACAACGGGGAGTCAATGACACACGTCTTATCAATCTCTTTGATGAAACATTTACCGAAACGTTCGATTCTATCCTGATGCTGATGAATGGTTCGGGAATTATCGGAAAGTTAAGCAATATGCCCGGCTTCTTTCAACGGATGAAACGCATCCTTCGCCCCGGGGGATGCATATTGATGGACTCCAGTGACCTTCGTTATCTTTTCGAGGAAGAAGATGGCAGCATAGTCATTGATTTAGCCGGAGATTATTACGGAGAAGTTGATTTCCAGATGCAGTATAAGGATGTGAAAGGAGATACGTTCGATTGGTTATACATAGATTTCCAGACACTTAGCTTATATGCATCCGAATATGGGTTCAAAGCCGAACTGGTAAAAAAAGGCAAACACTACGATTATTTGGCAAAACTCAGTCTCGCCTGAATAATTCAAGATAAATATAGTGACGCCATGCGGTAAGGATAGTGACGCTATGTAACAGAAATAGTGACGCCATCCCGATGTGATAGCGTCACTATATTTATGTGGTATAAATCACTAAAGAATAGCCATATATCACTTCAGCATTTCATCAATCATCCGCACAAGGGAAGCAAACTCTTCCTCATTATACAAACGAGTCAATTTTACGATTTTCCCTTCTTTATCTATCAGCACATTTCTTGTTATACCGGATTCACGCAAGGCATATTTTGCGAAAATATCAGCTCCCGGATCTAATCCCAACGGATAAGTGACTCCTGTAGATTTGGCAAAAGCAAGCACTTTATCAAGCGGTTCGTCACGGTCAATACCAATCAATGCAAAACCAGCATTGTCTTTATGTTTCAGCCAAATATCCTTTTCTATAAATGGCATTTCTTTCCTACATACACCACACCAACTCGCTGTAAACTGCAACATCACCACTTTCCCCCGAAGAGAAGACAAGCTTACCTGTTTGCCATCGGTCAAAGTAATCGTGAAATCGGGAGCCGTCTCTCCTACCCGAACGATATATCCTGTACTATCCGCTTCGGCAATCACCGCTTCCGGAGTCACTTCCACGCTATCCGATGCTGTTTCAGCGCTCGCCGTTCCCCTCTTCTGACCGGAACATGCCAATATACTTATGGCAAAAAATGCCATTCCACACACATTCATAATTCTCTTTTTCATCTTCTTATAATCATTAGTGAGACTGCAAATATAAAAAAAGTGCGCGATGTATTTGCATTTTTAGAATAAATTCATACCTTTGCACCCGCAAAAGAAAATAACGCCTCTTTAGCTCAGTTGGCCAGAGCACGTGATTTGTAATCTCGGGGTCGTTGGTTCGAATCCGACAAGAGGCTCACTAATGAAAAAGCTGTTTATCGATATGGTAAACAGCTTTTTCATTTAATACTTATGCTCAAGACTTCTGCCTACGGAATACGACTACGCTGACAGCTATCAAAATCAAAAGAATCCCAATCGCGCTATTCGCTGTAAAAAGCTCTTTGAAAACTAAAATTCCTATTACAACTGCTGTCAATGGTTCCATAGCTCCCAAAATTGAGGTTAATGTAGGTCCTGCATATTTGATTGCCTGCACCAAGGTTATATTAGAAATAGCAGTTGCCGGCAAAGCAAGCCCTAAAATTATCAGCCAAGTATATCCATCTGACACTAACTGGAGTCCGGAAGTACAAAAAGCTCCTATAAGGTAAAAAACAGTTCCAAAGCCCATGATGCAACAAGTCAGTGCCGTAGAATTTATTTGCACAGCCCGCGTTGTCCGTACTCCAATTATATATCCTGCGTATGAAAAAACAGAGATACAGGCGGCAACCAGACCGGCTATTGTATTCCCGTCCTTCGCTTCCAACTCTCCCAATGAAAGTAAAGTCGCCCCCAACAAAGACATCAAGACGGCAAGCATCACTAAAAGAGACTTCTTTTCCCTAAAGAAAAACATCATCGCCAGAGCAACAGCCAAGGGATACATAAAATGTATCGTAGAAGCCACTCCGCTAGCAATATTCTGATAAGCAATAATCAAACTAAAGGAAGTGATTGCCCGCAACAAACTTAGCAGAAATACAACTCCGAAATCTTTTCTAGCCAACCGGAAATTGCATCCGGACAGCATACCGAATATAATCAGCACAACCGACGCCACTCCCCAACGATAAGAAAGCACTTCAAATGCTGAAAAGCCTGCTAACAGCAGAGTGATAGAAAAAAACGGAGCAAGCCCAAAAGTGGAAGAGGATACTGCCGCATAAAGTATGCCTTTTATACGATTCATGGATATATTCAACTAAATTCCAATATATTTCGATGCAAAGATAGCGAAATGTCCAGACATGAGGAATTGTAAATCCAATTGTTTAATAGTTTTCAACAACCGTTTGAAAATGAATCCCTCCATGAAACAGTTAGCCATATAAGGGAAAAAAAAAGTTAATAAAGAAAAATCTTGAATTATTTCAATGCTTTTCTTTTTTCATTTGCCTAATATTGCAATTTCATTTATAAAACAATCTAAAAGAATATGAACCAAAATATGAAAATAGACTTTGCGATCAGAGTAGCGCAGCAATCAGATGTTATTGAGCTGAGAGATTTATATAAGAATACAGTACTTGAAATAAACAGGCGTGATTACTCACAGGAGGAAGTAGAAGACTGGGCATCCTGTGGAGATGACCTCGCTAAAATAAAGGGGATGATAGAGACACACTATTTTATTGTGGCTGTTGATCAACAATCGCAGGTCGTCGGCTTTTCGTCCATTACACCACAAGGTTATTTACACTCCATGTTCATTCACAAAGATTTTCAAGGTAAAGGTATTGCCACTATGCTTTTGAAAGAAATAGAGCGGTATGCAATTGCAGAGGGTATTAAGCAAATCACATCAGAAGTAAGTATAACAGCCCGTCCTTTCTTTGAAAAAAACGGCTACGCTGTAAAAATGGAACAAAAGCGCAGAGCTAATCAGTGTTGTCTAACTAACTTTTGGATGGCAAAAGACTTGGATAAATTAAATAAGGAGTTATAACATGAATATCAAGAAAATAAATAATGAAGAATACAACAAAGCGATACAATTATCACTTGCTGTATTTACTAAATGCGGAACAACAGACTTCAATGCCAACGGATTAAAAACATTTAAAAAGTTCGTTTATAACAAGGAATTAATAAATGAGCTCACTATTTGGGGGGCTTTTGACAACAATGAGCTTGTCGGTATAATTGGTACTAAACTCAACGGCACACATATCTCTCTATTTTTCATAAATCCAGACTATCACCGCAAAGGCATAGGTAGAGAATTATTTAATTGCGCTTATGCAAATCAAATAGTAAATAAAATAACAGTGAATTCTTCATCCTATGCCATAAGGTTCTATGAAAGTTTAGGCTTTTCTAAAATAGCCGAAGAACAGGAAACTGACGGGCTTAGATACACTCCCATGATTAAGATACAGAACAAACTATGACATCGGACTATTTGTGAAGCCCATCTTATGGAAGTATACAGAATGCACCAAAATGCAAAAGAATTATAAAAGTAGTACCATCTTTGCCTATTTCAAAAAAAAAGACCCTCTCAGAAATCATCTGAAAGGGCTTTGTGAGGTTCCTAACGAACCTCTCTTTCTTTATTTTCCTTATTTATTAGATAAAACATTGTTTTCATAAACTATTGAAAAACAATAAATTATTTATCACACAAAGAAAATAGAATAAAATAAGATAAAAGTTTGTAGTACCAATGTAGTACCAAATCAAAAAGAATCTCTATCTTTGTAGTACCAACTTATAAAAGTAAAAATATGGGTGCAACATTCATTTTAAGAACTGACAAAAGCGAAGGATATGCAACCTTATACGCTCGCATACAAAACAGGGTTCCAAAGATTAACATTCGAGTATCTACCGGATTAGAGGTTGATATAAAAGAGTGGAACAAATCTTTAACAGGAGCCAAAGCCCTAACAGCTTTCAGGACAGGCAAAGGAAAAGAACTTTACCTTAAACTAGACGCTATTTCATCAACGATTGACGCACTAATAAAAAATGGTGTAGCCATAACTTCCGACATAGCTAAAGAGCGTATACATGAGATAGTATATGCCGAACAAATAGCAGCCGAGAAAGAACGTGCCGAGGCCGAAGCTAAAGCCCTAGAAGAAGAACAGGCCACCAACTTCAACGGCTTCATAGCACAATTCATTCACGAATGCGAAACCGGAAAACGGAAAAAGAAAGGAGGAACCACAAATATATCTCCTGGAACAATCAAGAGCTACAAAGGCTTTCAGTCCCAGTTTAAAGCGTATCAGGAAACAAGATTAAAGGTTATTGATTTTGATGACCTGACAATAGAGTTTTATAATGACTTCCGCTCATTCCTCACAGATAAGGAATATTCCCCCAACACTATCGCCCGCATGGTGAAGATATGCAAAACGATATGTTACGCAGCCGAGCAGCTTAAACTTATGGATGCGGCAAACGTCCGGTTTGGTTTTGATGTGATCTATAAAGATGTTGATAATGTCTACTTGACTGAAGAACGAATACAGGAACTTTATGAGTACGATTTATCCAATCGTCCGGCATGGGAAAAGATAAAAGATGTGTTTGTAGTCGGCTGTCTGACCGGGCAACGAGTAAGTGATTATAAGCGCATCAATTCAAAAATGATAGTTACCCTTACCGATGGCAATAAGTACATCAAACTTAAACAGGAAAAGACCGGAAATATCGTTTATATTCCTCTTGATTATCGTGTTGCGGCTATCCTTGACAAATATAACGGTGCACTTCCCAAAGTCTACGACCAAAAGATAAACGACCATATCAAAGAGATTGGCGAGGCTTTAGGATGGACGGAAATAGTAGAGTTAGACGAACAACGGGGAGCAATGGAGTATACAGCAAAGAAACGTTTCTGCGACCTTCTTAAAACTCATACCTGCCGAAGAAGCTTAGCAACCAATATGTATAAAGCCGGGGCTTCATTAAGTTCTATAATGGCTATCACCGGACACAGTAGCGAGCAACAGCTAAAGACATATCTCAAACTAGATGAATCAGAAAAGAGTATGATAGCAGCTAAAGAGAATTATTTCACGAAATTACGAATAGCAAAGTAAAATTCTTCAAACATGAAAGAACTTTTAAAAATGCTACAAGATATATCTGATTTATATACAGCATTTGGAAATAGTAAAATTCTTCTAAAAATCAGGGAAGATGCTATTTTAAAAATTAAATACGTAGATGAATATGTAGAACCTGTATGGGGTGATGATATTCAAAGAATGTTTATACGTTGGGCTGAAAAAAGCAGATTTAGAACAGAGCAATTGCTTTCTGATGAAGAATTAGAAAAAGCAGTGAATAAATATGGAGCAAATTTAACAGAAGACTTTGATAAAGATTTAATACTCAATATTGAAAGTGTAATGTTTGCGTTGGATAAAGAAGACCGAAATATTTTCGCCAAACGGTTGTTAAAGAAAATGGCCCCACTCATACGTAATGAATTTAACTTATTATTTTTGGGTAATATAGGATTATACATTCACAAACTATACAACACTCAAGAAGGATATATAATCCATGAACGTGTAAGAAAAGCCCAAAGAATAGCCGCCTTTGTAAAGTCCTTTACCAAATCATTAATAGACTTATTTAATGATTTTAACATCGACATTCACTATATTACTTCTGAACTCGAAATAACAGATGCAGATTTTTGCCTTCTAAAAAAAGACCTTTTATCTTCTTTAGAGAGAATTACAAAAGACTTGTCGTTGCTTTATTCACCACTAATAGACAAGATTTATAAAGAATGTAACGATACCCAATGGGATGGCATTGCTAAAAACGATTTTATAAAAATACTAAATGGCAGTGGTACAAATCTTCAGTTAACTATAAAAAAGGGGGAAGTAAATAGAACTAAAGTAATCTTCCGAATGATAGGAAACAATATAAGCGATAAAAACCATAGACAAGAATGGATCGAAAGAATTAGAACTCATATATTTGGCGGAGTAGATTTCATGAAAGCAACATTACGAACGGACACATTAAGCGGAGGTTACAGCGAAAAAGACGCCCAATTTCAACAATTTATAGACAATTTATAGCCCTTCCCTAATTTCCCCAATAATTATTTTAATAACGCATTGATATTCAATAATATTGATGCGTTATTTTCTTATTGGGGCATAATTCCCCAATAATTCCCCAATCTATCTTTGCACTTGAAGATAAGGACGTGCACGCCTTCCTTCATAACAATTAAAATGTATAAGTTATGAAAGAATTAAATTCAGCTCAACAGGCGCTTATATTAAGTTTCTTCTCTCCATTTGTCGATATAATTGCTGAAAAAGTGTCTGAGAGAATATTGTATGCGACCGAAAAAAAAGAGCCAAAATTCTACACCCGAAAGGAAACAGCTAAAATCCTTCATGTCACCCTGCCAACATTGGCGAGAATAACAAAAGACGGACTTCTTATCTCCAAACGTGTAGGTAGTAGAATCCTGTATGAAGCGGATGCTATTGATGAGGCAGTAAAAAAGCAGGTCGTATTCAAATATCGGAGGGCGTGACTATGGAAGAAAAGAAAAAGGCAGTCTCAACGACCGCCAATCTCCTCAACAACAGGAGCAAAGATAGCAAATCATCTCGAATCAAACAACAGATTCGCAAACTATTCTTAGATGGTGGCAAGTACACTAGTAAAGATTTAAACACCCTTACTGGCGGAAATGATAGCCGGAAAGTCATATCCGACCTTAGAAAAGAAGGTTGGAACATTAAAGACGTTCGTCAAGACGATAATAGAAAACTGTATTGGTTAGAGCCGGACAAGCGGCAAATGTCTATTAACTGGGAAGGAGGTATCAATGAGTAGAAAATCATTTGTACTTTATACAGAATGGGAAGATACCTTCGACGGACAGCCCAACGACATTGCGGGCGAACTCATTAAAGCAATATTCGACTATGTTAGAACAGAAGAAATGCCGCAAACAGACAATACTGTAGTCAATGCAATGTTTTCCATCTTTAAACCAGCTATTGACCGTAATATAGGCAAATATGATGCTGCTATCAAACAACGGAAAGAAGCCGCTCTCAAAAGTGCAGAAAGCAGAAAACATCAAGCGAACGACCGTAAACGAACGTCAACTGTAAGTGTAAGTGATAGTGTAAGTGTAAGTGATACTCTCTCTCTTAATGGAGAGAGTGTGAGAGAGGGAACGAATAAAGTTTTCGATCTTCAATCAATCAAAGAGCAACTACTATCAGATGAAATCTGGAAAGAATCCGTTTGTATGCAATCTACTTTAGGTGTGTCTTTCATTTCTATGCTTCCCGACCAGTTAGATAAGTTCATTGCTTATATCGTTTCAATTGGAGAGGAACAGAGTATATCGAATATATCGGATGCAAAGAGAAGGTTTACTTATTGGTGGCAGAATCACGGAAGAAAGGAGGTACAGGATGAAAACAAACAAGTATACACCGTCCCCAATTAAGGGAATGCCGAACGCACCTGAAGCAGAACAAGCCGTTATCGGTTCACTTCTTAACTTTGGCGGTGACAAAGTATTCGATGCCATATCTCCCGAACTGAATAAAGATATGTTTTATGATAACCGGTACGCTGTATTGTATGATGCTATCCAGTCGCTTTATGCAAGCAATAAACCATGTGACATCGTATCGGTATCAAACGAAGTCCGCTCAATGGGGAAGATTGAAGAAGCGCCTCCGCACTTCATAGCGGAAACCCTCAATTACGGGTTTGATTCGTTTCATGCCGTCGAACATGCTTTGATGGTAAAACAGAAATATCTACAACGGAAAGCCATTGAATTATCCCATATACTCCAACAGCAAGCCTATGATGATACAGAAGATATCAGAGACGTCCTTTTCAATGCGGGGAAAGCACTGGAGCAAATGCAGCAGGATTTAATCGGGCAAAGTGAATCCCAGTCATTTAAAGACATTGCACAGTCCGCATTAAAAAACATAGAGAGGAAGATGGGATTGTATAGTAGCGGGAAACAGACAGGAATAACAACCGGACTACAAGACCTTAACGATATAAATTCCGGTTGGCACGGTGGCGAGTTGATAGTATTGGCAGCACGCCCAGCCATGGGAAAAACTGCTGTATCTCTACATTTTGGAAAGTCAGCAGCTAGACAAGGTATTCCGGTAGTCATTTTCTCTTTAGAAATGGATTCTGTCAGCCTGTATGAACGTTTCATTGCTTCAGAATCCAATGTACATCCCAGCAAATTAAGGTCCGGCAATATAAGCCAAGATGAGCTACTGCAAATAGATAAGGCAATAGGGGGAATTTTATACAGCTTACCGATAACAATAAACGATAACGCAGCTATAGGAATGAGTTACATCCGTGCAACGTGCCGTTTATACCATCGACAAAACAAATGTGGAATGGTGATAATAGACTATTTACAGTTGGTAACCGAAAGCTCAAATGGAACAAGAAACAGAGAACAGGAAATAGCCCGGATGTCCCGGGAAGCAAAGATTATCGCTAAAGAATTGAATGTACCTGTTATCCTTCTGTCACAACTCAACCGGGAAGTAGACAAGCGACAGGATAAAAAACCTATTCTTGCAGACCTTCGGGAATCGGGAGCCATTGAGCAGGATGCAGACATGGTTATATTCGTTCATCGTCCGGAATATTACGGAATCAGTGTCAAGGATTCATCCGGGCATGAGATTTACAACTATGGTGAATTGATTATAGCCAAACATCGAAACGGTTCTGTCGGAACTGTCAAATTCAAACATGACGGTTCCCTTACAAAGATATTCGACTACGATACGAAAGGTTATACAGAAAACAATCCTTTCTAATGAACATTGGTTTTATTGTCTAAGTATTTAGTAGATTGAGAAAGATGAAAACAATAATAGATCATAATCCGCACATTGCACTATCAGACCTAAAAGAGCTGTTCAGGCTTTCTGAAGGATCGGCAAGTTTTACTGCTAATGGAGTACAATACACTATCGTTTTTTCGCTAGAGGAACAAATATGCGTCTTTCTATGGGAGTATAATGGGAAGAAAAAACAGGAGAAGATAGAGTTAAGAAAAGAGCCCAGTAATTTAGGACAGGGCTATGTGTGGTATTTTGTTTGTCCATGCACAAGGCGCAAATGTCGAAAACTATTTTTAGACGGGAATATTATAGCAAGCCGGTACGCATTTAATCACGTCTATAGCATCCAAATGGAAAATAAGCCAAATATATTCTTCCGCAAGTTAGGCAAGTTGGATGATCCTCGCAAGAAGTACGGGAAACCATTATACCGGGGGAAAATAACACTCTACGGTAAAAAAATACAGAAGTACAGGAAAAGACAGCAAATCATCAATGAAAACATAGGGAAGTATATTCCTTCATTCATGTTCAAAACAAAGAAAAATATATGAAACTAAGAGAATATCAAAATAACATAGCTATCCAAGCGGCCAATAAACTAACAGCTTTCGGATGCTGTTACCTATCGATGGAATGCCGGACAGGGAAAACGCTCACGGCTTTATATGCCGCTGATAAATTCAACGCAAAAAGTGTTTTATTCATCACCAAGCTAAAAGCCATCCCCAGCGTAAAAAACGACTATATCGCATTACAACCATCTTTTAAGCTGGAAGTTGTCAATTTTGAAAGCAGCCACAAGGTGACAGGAAAGTACGACCTTGTGATAATTGATGAGGCCCATTCACTGGGAGCATATCCCAAGCCAAGTAAGCGTACACAGGAGATAAGGACCATTTGCGAAGGTTTGCCCGTGCTTTATTTGTCCGGCACACCTTCACCCGAAAGCTACTCACAGCTGTATCACCAATTCTGGGTATGCAGCAAATCACCGTGGAAAAGCTATAAAAGTTTCTATAAATGGGCGAAAGAGTACGTATACACACGGCAGAAGAGAGTAAACGGGTATCTCATAAACGACTACTCATGCGCCAACAAACCAAAGATAGACAATGATACTAGAAACCTGTTTATCTCTTACTCCCAGGAACAGGCGGGATTTGAGGTGAATATCAACGAGCACATATTGCAGGTACAGATGGAAGACAGGACCGGAGAATATATCAGGAGATTACAAAACGATTTGGTTGTAGACATCAACGGCTATACTGTTCTAGGAGATTCACCGGCAAAGCTTTTGACTAAATTACATCAACTATCTTCCGGGAGTGTAATTTCCGAGAATGGCGAGCATTTGATATTTGACAGCAGTAAGGCGGATTTTGTGAAGGGCTATTTTAAAGACCGAAAAATTGCATTGTTTTACGTGTACCAGTCCGAAGCGGAGTTATTACAGTCTGTTTTCCCGAACTGGACGGACAGCCCGGAAGAGTTTCAAGCCTCATCAAATAAAGTCTTTATATCGCAAGTTCGCCGAGCACGTGAAGGTGTGAGACTTGATACAGCGGATGCTTTGATTTTCTTTAATCTCGAATTTAGTTATCTATCATACGAGCAAGGCAAGAACCGCCTAGTTTCAAAAGAGCGCACCAGCCCGGCAGATGTTTACTTTCTTTGCTCTGACTGCGGGATTGAAAACAAGATATTGGAAGCGGTACACGGAAAGCAAGACTTTACACTTTCGTACTATGGCAGAACTAGAAAGTAAAATACAGGCTCGCATCATCAAACGGTTAGAGGCAGAAGGTTATTATGTGGTTAAATTGATTCTGACGAATAAACCGGGTATTCCTGACCTGTTATGCCTAAAGAACGGGAAAGCATCGTTTATCGAAGTGAAAAGGCCGGAAGAAAAGCCCAGACCTTTACAAGAATACCGGATGAATGAATTAAGAAACCTAGGTTTTGAATGTAAAGTAAGAAGAGAGTGAACTACCGAAATTTGACAGATAAAATATATTCAGTCCAAATGAAGCGATTTAAGCCTTTTTCTTTTGCGGAATAATAAGATGAAAGTCGCTTAAACGCAAACAGAATACCAAATAAAGGCAATTAATAGAGCATTGCTCAGCTAAATAAATTATTAACCAATTTAATTTTTAAAATCATGAAACAGAATGTATTTTTTGGAGTAAGAAAAGACAGTGAAAAACATCTTTATGTGAGAAGAGGTGATAACAACGAGGTCCTTATCACTAAAACAGTAAACGGGGAATCCATAACAGAAGAGAACACCGTACACCTAAATGCGGAAGAAGCCCGTAAACTGGGGATTCAGTTGCTAAAGTTAGGTAGTGAAGAACTGCCAAAATCAGGAATAGACCTTAAAGCCGAATCTTTCGTAGACAAAATCACGGTATACAGAGGAATAAACCCGGACGAAACACCGGCCAACCTCGCAGTTATCACCATTGATGAAAGCGATGAGGCCAGACAAGTAAGGGAAGATAGCGGAGAGGAACCCGGCTTTTCCATTGAAGGGGAAGAACTGGAAAAACTCATTTCCGCACTGGCAAAGATTGTATGATTACTAACAAAATCAGGACCAGGCAATGAACATTAAAAATTACAGAGTAGAAGATGTAGGTATAGGATTAGGGCTTTGTACCGATAAAGATTTTATTCCTGTTTCATACGCTGAAGGGGAAGAGCTAGCAAAACACCTACGTCGTACTATCCCGCTAAAGACTAAGACAATTATGTATGAACACCCGGATGCGGGATTGATTGAGATTCTTCGGGAAGATGCTATAAAAATGCTGAAAACATTAGATAGCATCTCCTGACACTAAGATTGTATAACCAATACCGGGCAGGGATGCTCTATTGATTCTCTGCCCAGCTTTACTAAAGTAGTAAACAATAGTAAAACAGACGTTTTAAAGCAAATCATTTGCTACTGTCGGGTATAATGTATAATTTTGAACGTATCTAAATAAAGAGCGTATGAAGCTATACGCAACCGTTGCCAGTCGTTCGGGGTTTCTACTTTGGGAACCCCTTTTTTATGCCTTCTACAGGCTTTTTTCATTGGCAATACAGACAAGGTTTAGACAAGGGTAAATCCCTCAAAAAGGGGCAAGATTAGGGCAAGGGTAAAACAAAAAAAATAACAAGGAAGTAGATATAAAAACGCCCGCACAGGTCAATCATATACGGGCGTTCTCTTTTATCAAATCCTTATAGGTCCCTATTCAGGCTCATAACCTTCGTAATAGTACGATTGTGTAATACCCTTGAATATAACTTCTCTATCATCTACTCGGTTGGTTAATCTTTGATGTAACAAAGTTCGCAGTTCCAGATCATTAATCGGGCTTCTTTCCATAGCTTGCAAATAGAGAACCTTATCCACATTCTGCCAATCAATCACCATGCCAAGACGTTTTTTCAGAATCATATCAAGCCAAATGCGCATAGTACGACCGTTACCTTCCATAAACGGATGAGCGATATTCATCTCCACATATTTAGCAACGATTTCCTCAAATGTCGTTTCCGGCATCTTTTCTATTACCGGGAGCATCACATCAAGATACATGCAGTTGGCAAAACGAAAGTTCCCCTTTGCTATATTCAAAGTACGTATCTTTCCGGCAAAGCTATACAATCCCTCAAACAGATAGCGGTGTATGTCACACAATCCTTTTACGGTTCCTACCTCGATACGGTCTATATCTCCAGTCTCAAACAAAGCATGAGCTTTTGCAAGGCTCAACTTATCTATTTCATTTGTATTCATACCCTATTGCATTATAGATAAATATCTTTGTAAAGAGGCTATTTCGGCCTCAACAACAAGCTTTTGAAAGGCTTCCGGCTTATTCTCTGTGTGAGATCCTTCCAGTGCTTTATAATAGCTTATTTTATCCTCATTGCTGCCTTTTAAAGTAACCAATGTATACCCATTCCGTAAAAGATAAAGATTCATCAATAAACGTGACGTTCGCCCGTTTCCATCAATAAACGGATGAATACGCACAAGTTCATCATGGAGATATGCGGCTATAAGTACCGGATGTACTTTTTCTTCTTCCAACTGCCGGAACTTTATCATAAAATCCTCCATTTGCTTTTCTATCAAATAAGGCTGAGGCGGCATGTGGGTACTACCGGAAATCATAACGGGAACGGTACGGTATTTCCCGGCATTTTCACGATCTATTCCGTGCAAGATAAGAGCGTGTATTTCTTTGATAGTACGTTCACTTATCTCTATATCCTTCTTCGCTATATCTTTGATATAATCAATAGCCTCGCTATGATTGATAGCCTCCAGATGTTCACGCATAGACTTGCCGGATATGGTAACTCCTTCATTTACTACTAATGCGGTTTCCTGTAATGTAAGGGTATTACCTTCGATCCGGTTACTTTCGTAAGTATATTCTATATCCAAGGCATCCTGTATCTTTTGCAGCGCATCTTCCGGTAATGGACGTAAAGCGGATAACTCCCCTTTGAGTGTGTCAGCTTTATCTAACAACAGTTTTAAATCTTCATTCATGACTATTCTACTTTGATGGTTTCTTTTTATGAGCGATTTTCTTTATATCCTCATCTAATTCTTTAATGCTATTCAAATGCTCTAATCTTTTTTGGGCTTCCTTGTATTGGGCATACTCTTGACCTACTTTTTTAACCGCCAGTTCATGGGATATGGTACCTGCACATTCTAAGATTGTTTTTTCGTTCATAGTTAATACCATTCTTAATTTATCTATCCAATCTTTCATATACATTGGCTTGTGTTGTAAAGCTTGTGTTTCCGCATAAGCTAGATATTGTTCTACTATCAACTTCAACACGCCTATTTCTTCTTCATTCAAATAGTTTTTGCCAATAAGTACATCAGCCTTCGTTACTTTTCCCGGTTTTGAAGTGGAAGTAAGCCCCATCATGGGTAGCGTAGCATTAGAACGATAGTATATGAGTTCTGCGGCCGTTTTCCCGCTTACAGCCCAAAGAAGTTTATTTTGTACTTCCTTATAAAATGTCAATGTCATCTCATCGGACGGATCATAATCTATACTTGTAGCGTAAATATCCTTCACCTGTTGATAGAAAACCCGCTCTGATAGCCTTATCTGTCTGATTCTATCTAAAAGCTCTTTAAAATAGTTCATGGAAGAACCGGAAGTAAATCGCTCATCGTTTAATGTAAATCCTTTAATGATATATTCCCGTAGTCGTTGCGTTGCCCAAATACGGAACTGTGTACCTTGATGGGATTTAACACGATAACCAACAGATATAATTACATCAAGGTTGTAATAGTTGGTATCATATTCTTTTCCATCAGATGCAGTTGTTCGGAAATTCCGAACTACTGAATCAATATTCAATTCTCCTTCCTCAAAAATATTTTTAATATGCTCACTAATGGTTGATTTAGATTTTCCAAACAACTCGCATATTTGCGCTTGGGTTAACCAAACCGTTTCTCCTTCAAACAAAACATCAACCTTAATATGTCCGTCTTCCGATTTGTATATTACTATTTCTCCGTTTTTCATATTTATTCTACTTTGATATTATAAAACGATTTCTCCGCTTTCTATTCTATCCAGCAACCGGGACAAGTCCGATACGCTATTTATATTGTAATTGGTATCTCTTATGCGGATTACTCCAATAATACCACCGGAAGAAGATGAGGTAAACAACTCTGGAACGTCAACACCTAAAGCAGATGCAATCTTTTCCAATGTTTCAAGTGTTGGATTTCCATTGATAGCCCGACTTAAACTTTCTCTTTTCATTTCCATTTTATCGGCAAGGTCTTGAATTGTAAGCCCTTTTTCTTTACATACCTCTTTTACTGATAGTTTCATAATTATGTGATATTAAATGTTACAGTTGCAAATATACTCACATGAAACGCATATTATCACGTTTATTCGGTTAAGTAACGTTAAATATCAAATTTTACACGATCCATATTTTGCAAATGTGATAATAAGAGTTACATTTGCATTATCAAAGTAACATTAATAATCACGAAATATGAAAAGATACGATTTAAGCAAAATAATGAAGAAAGCTTGGGCACTATTTACGAACGCCCGTGCAAAGTACCCAACATTCGCCGATGCACTCCGTAAATCTTGGAGCATGGCAAAATTTGAGGTTAAAGTAGCCGAAGAACGCCAGACAATCGAAGCGGAGACAAAAGCACGTGAAGCAAAGGTACGTGAAGAGAACGAGCAAGCCGCAATTAGTTCGGTTCTTCTTCGTGCACAAATCGAAGCCGACCGGATCAGAAGAGAAGCGGAAGCCAAAGCGGAACGCATGAAAGGCGAGATAGCAGCACGCAAAGAGGGTATCTCTTACAATGAGTATCAAAACCGTATTAGCCGTGCAATGGGCTATGGGTGTGGCTCGTATTGTGGTGATTGATTATTAACCCGGTGGGGTCAGTGAAATAACGACCCCATCATAAAATATACACTATGACAGAAACAAAGGTTTACAAGCTCCACGAGAGCAAGCAAGTAGAAGATATTGCTACCTTGCTAAAGATAGAAGGAATAAAGCATAAGGTATTCGAATACGAAGAGTACATAGCAATAGAAGTGACTGGCACACCATTAGAGCTAATAAGAGCCTCAACGATATACCAACAGGTTACAACCATTGAATTATAACGAGATGGAGATAATGATAGTATTTGGGTGCCTGTATCTAGGCTACCGGCTTTTCAAGAAGCCCGGCGAACACTTTTTTGATATTTAATCAATAATGAACGCTACACTAATTATTTGTATCATCCTTCTTGCTTTCTGTATCTGGGATGAAATGTTTAACGATAAGAACAGGAATCAATCAATATAAAATAATAACGCTATGGAATTTTCAGAAATTGGAGAAAAGTTTGAAGGTCTGACGGCAGACCAAGTTTACAACCTTGCAAAGTTCGGCAAGGAGATTTTAGAAATAAACGGCTCTGTAACATTGGCAAGATGTTTACTTGAAGTTATTCCTACGCTCATGGATGATAACAACTACAGAGAAGCCGGATGCATTGTCTTAGCAATAGCGAAAGCAGCCATAGAACTAGATCACCAATGTTGGGGTGAGCACAAAACACTTTTAGGACTTACCGGAGTGAATATAGATGATTACTGTTACGGGTTAAAGGGTGCACAAGAAATTATAGTGTATGGAAATGAAGATTGAACCCGCCAGCAAAGAGCGGACAGAGCAAGGAGAGCAGTTTATAGAAAGACTGCTGAAGATTCTACAGAACAACGATAAAGTAACGGTTAACATTATGTACTGCCAAACTTGCGTTATTGATAGCTTAGCTAGTATAGAATCCGGCACTAGTTATAATGTTAATCTAGGCAAAGACGGTTACACCGTGCTAAATGAAATGGTTTACAACTCACATCAATAAAAAGGAATCATGGACTTATACGAGATATTATTGCAAAGGCTTGTATTACTGACAGATGAATACTTACAGTTAAGGGAGAGAGTAAAGGAGCTTGAAGATGAATTGAAATCGAAGAAATCAACGGCTCCGAGAATTATAAAGATGAAAATAGAAAAAGCAAAATAATAAGGTTATGACAGATATACGTTTAATCAAGACACTTATAGAATCAAATAAAATACTTCGTGGCAAATTGGAAGAAGCGCAAAAGCGCATTGATGAGTTAGAGGGGAGAATGCCCCCTGTAATGAGGTGCAACGTAATAAGCCACGATTTCACAAAAGGGATTCCAAAAGAAGCGAAAGCAAAATAGATTTGTCAGGGGTCTTCGGACCGGCACTAAAGTTGACGCCAATCGACAAAGCCACCCCGGTAACAATACGGTTGCCGGGTTTACATTTAAACGAATATGATTATGAATATACATCAAACATTGCCCCGTACTGATTGCACCCACTTCGCCAAATGCGGCGAACGGTCTATAGCCTATTGCCGGAGATATGGCGCACGTGAATGCCTTTCGTGCCGGCTGGTTAAACGGAAGCCAAAGAACCGGGTTACAGTGGACGGAATAGAGCGGAAGAGGTGCACGCATTGCGGAAAGGTTCTTCCCCTTCATCGCTTCTATGACCGGACGGTAGTACGGAACGGCAAAAGCTATCATTTAAAGACTTCGTGGTGCCGGATATGTATGTCCAGTTCTCAATGCAAAAGGAATAAAAGAAAGTTAACCGGGGAAAATCTTCCCTCGTTGAATACAAAACAATAGCTTTTAAATATAATCGATTATGAAAACAAGAATCATTAATGCAAGCACTGAACTCAACAAAGTTAATCCTTCGTTGGGATGAACTAGAGAAAGAAGACAGGGCAAAGGAAAGTAACGCCCTACCTGGTCCGACAGATTACGGAGTAGGTCATACGGTACATGAACTTATTGAGTGGGTAGGCGCTTTGCAAAGGTTGGGTGGAGCTGACAAAGCCTCAACGCTGGAACTGATGAAGAAGATAGCGGAAGAACGAGGTTTGCCAATGGTTGATATACCCGTTTCTACAGAGAACACACCGGCAGAAAAACGCCCAGGTATAGAAAAGCTTACCCCATCCCCTGCAAAAGAGAAAGATAAATGTAAGATAGTACGCAAAGCATACACTTTGACGGACCTATTAAAGATACAAAAAGTACACGGCAGCACAATTCAACCAGTTGTTAATAGAAAAAGGCTTCATGGAGATTCTATACAGAAACGGGGAACCATACAAAGCAATATCCTTAAAAGGGTTGAAGTACGGAGTGAATAGTACACGCATTGATTATCCGGACACATTGTTACCTGTTTGGTATAGCGATACTTTCCCGAGGCTTGTGGAATTGATAGAAGAGCCAGATCCGTATTGATAAAAATTTGTATCTTTGTAGTTGGAATCATGAACTATTCTTTTAAGTTGGTTGCAACTAAGTTGATTCATTCATTTATATTTTGTGTTTGTGTGTTTGTATGCTTATGCTGTTTCGTCGTGAGATGAGGCAGCATTTCTTATTTACCCGTATTCCTTTCAGGATTTGCGATTTTAGAGCTTTCTCTGTATGTCCGCCCAATAAAAGGAAAACGCTCAGACGCAAACCAAAAGGTGAGAAAACGAGCGTTAAACAAGCGTTATTCAAGTAAAACGGCATAGGATAACGTAGGAAAATCTCACATTATAGTACAAACATACTATTGCTTTCGAAGTAAGAAAACGGTTTGAAAACGGTTATAAATTACTCAAATATGCACTGTTTTTCAACTTATAGACATTTATCTATATTTACATTATTTACTTAAGATTCCAATAGGTGATTATTCCCGTCTTATAACTAGAGAAAACGGCGGAAAACGAGCAAAAAACGAGCAAAACACCCTAAGATTACCCTAAGGATAAACTAAAGAATTAGGGCAAAATTACGGCAAGGGTAAAATGTGTATTTTGACAAATCTCATGATCTATAACTCCAAATAACCGTTATTTGGAACTGATACACTACAAAGATTTTTCCATAGTCATTACACGTGTGAGAAGAAGGTGCCCACTTCTCCTACTCTATTTTTGTAGTACCAATGTAGTACCATTATTCTCAATACAGCTTTAAAAGGTGGGAACAAAGTGGGAACATTTTCAGCTAAGAGCAAAGAAAAACCCTCTCAGAAATCATCTGAAAGGGTTTTGCGAGGTTCCTGGCGGATTCGAACCGCCGTACACGGTTTTGCAGACCGCTGACTAAGCCACTCATCCAAGGAACCGTAATTTCTCGTTTGCGGTTGCAAAGGTAGTACAAATTTTGAAACTACCAACTATCCGCAGCAATTTTTCTTTGTACTTTTTTTCTTTACACTACATTCATGTCTCTTCTTCTCCATCATATCCTTTAATTCACAGCCACTTACACAGCTATCGCAAGGATTAGCACTTTCGCGCGTGCGACGAAAAAAAATATAAATCCCATATATGACTCGGACAATACAGAGTACAATCAGTACTCCGACCACCCATTCCTGCCAATTATTCATACAAATAGTCCTCCAATCTGATAAACCGCGAATGAAATAAGCCAAGCTAATACTGTTGTGTAACCAGCAGCAAAGAGTGTCCACTTCCAACTACCGGACTCCTGCTTGATAGCTGCCAATGCCGCAATACATGGAAAATAAATCAGCACAAACAACATATAACAGAAAGCAACCAGTGGAGTTATCGGTATCCGCTCCGCCAAACTAGCCTCATCAGCTTCCGGATCGTCTACATATAAAACTCCCAAAGTGCTAACAACCAATTCTTTCGCTCCTACTCCCGAAATCAAACCGATACCCAGCTTCCAGTCAAACCCCATAGGTGTAATCACTGGCTCTATCGCACGGCCAAGCTGACCTATATAAGAATTTTCCTGCTGTTCGGCTACCGTCTCATATGCGTCATGATTCGGATAATACCCTAAGAACCAAATGATAATAGAAGCAATCATAATAATCCCTCCCATTTTCTTCAAATACTGGGCTCCTTTCTCCCATGTATGACGGAAGATTGATTTAGCTGTCGGCATCCTGTATGGCGGAAGTTCCATCACGAACGGAGTATCGTCACCCTTCACCAAAAACTTGCTGAACAAACGCGCCAACAACACAGCCAGAAATATTCCGATCGCATAAATACCTAACAACACCAGACTGGCATTGTTCGGGAAGAAAGCTCCCACCAGCAGCAAATAGATAGGCAGACGTGCGCTGCAAGACATCAACGGATTCACCAGCATCGTAATAAGACGGCTTTTCCGGTTCTCAATCGTACGCGAAGCCATAATAGCAGGCACATTACATCCGAATCCCATAATCAACGGAATAAATGACTTCCCATGCAATCCCATCTTATGCATAATCTTATCCATAATAAACGCAGCACGTGCCATATATCCTGAATCCTCCATCAACGAAATGCAGAAATACAGAATAAGGATATTCGGTAAGAAGACAATGACTCCCCCTACTCCGCCGACAATACCGTCAACCAGCATATCCTTCAACGGCCCTTCGGACATATTATTGCGAATCAAATCACCAATCTGTCCCACCAGCCATTCAATCCCCATCATCGGATATTCGCCAAGCACAAACGTGCCCTCAAACATCAGATACATAAAAAGGAAAAAGATGGGATAGCCCCAAATACGATGAGTAACGATGGCATCCAGCACTTTTGTAGTCTGTGCCTGTTCCAAGTGGTTATCAGTAAACGTTTCTTTCAATGCACCACTGATAAAACCATATTTTGCATCCGTAATAGCGGACTCACAATCCTCATTCATCGTACTCTGAACACGCTTAGCCATTTTATCACGAATACTGAGAATAGCTTCCGCATTCGGCAAAGTACGCACAAAACTCTCTATGTCCAAGTCGTTCTCCAACAGCTTGATAGACAGGAAGCGAGTGGAATATTTATGGCGGATAAATTCGTTCTTGGAAACTTCATCTTTTACAGCATCAATCGCTTTTTCCAAATCGGGACCATGATTAATGTGAATATGCCGGAATACACGTCCGGTTTTCTTATGTTCACGCACATAGTCTTCCAAGTGTTCCTCTTCATGGTGTTTCCGGTCTTCCAAAGAATCATGCCATTCGGTCAGGTCTCTGAGCACTTCCGGATTCATATTTCCCTGTTTATCAAAAAAGTCGACTCCTTCATAGAGGTTAATGACCACATGAAACAGAGTGTCCAGTCCGCGATTTTTCTTACTTACCGTAGGCAGCATCGGGACACCGAACAATTTGCTCAATAAATGATAGTCCAATGTATTCCCACTGGCTTCCAATTCATCGTAAATATTCAGAGCCACGACCATACGGACATTCATATCAATGAGTTGAGTAGTCAGATATAAATTCCGCTCAAGGTTCGAAGAGTCAACTACATTAATAATAACATCCGGGGTTTCGTCGATAATATGACGGCGAACATAAATCTCTTCCGGCGTATATGCCGACAAAGAATAAGTTCCCGGCAAATCGACAATACGGAAGTGATAACCTTCAAAGTCGAAATAACCTTCTTTGGCATCCACAGTCACACCGCTATAATTTCCTACATGCTCATGAGCACCGGAAGCCAGATTAAACAAAGAAGTCTTGCCGCTGTTCGGATTTCCGACCAAGGCAACATTGATGGTGCGGCGTTTACCTAACGCAAACCGTTTCATCTCTTCTTCTTTTACAGATATATCTTCAGGCAACCCTTCATGGTAAATAGTCTCTTCAGCCAGTTTTATAGCTTCCTCTTCACTGACCACTTCGATCATCTCAGCCTCCTGACGACGAAGAGAAATTTCATAACCCAGAACTTTATATTTAATGGGGTCCTTTAGTGGAGCGTTCAACAGTACTTCAACCGTCTTACCTTTAATAAAACCCATCTCCACAATACGTTTACGAAAACCACCGTGCCCCAATACCTTAACGATGACACCTTTTTCGCCTGTTTTCAATTCGGACAAACGCATAACTCTCAAAATTTTCGGCAAAGATAATTCATAACTTCGGAGCACGCAAATTATTTAGATTGTTTTTAAATAACAGGCGCTTTCATATTCTAATCCCCCAGCCTGCAACTAAAAACAACGCTCATTCACTTGAGATACTTTAATAAACTATTATCTTTGCAGCATATGATACAACAACGGATTATACAATATATAGAAAAAGAAGATTTATTTTCTTCCGACAGCAACATTCTGGTAGCATTGAGCGGCGGCGCCGACTCGGTGGCATTGTTATGCATCCTTCATGCAGCAGGTTATCATTGCGAAGCCGCACACTGCAATTTCCATTTGCGCGGTGAAGAATCGAATCGCGACGAACAATTCGTCCGCCAATTATGCAAGAAATACGAAATCCGCCTGCACACAGTTGATTTTGACACGACCCGATATGCAACCGAGAATCATATTTCCATCGAAATGGCCGCCCGCGAATTACGTTATAATTGGTTCGAAGAAGTAAGAAACAAATGCCAGGCTGATGTCATTGCAGTTGCCCACCATCAAGATGACAGCGTAGAGACGATATTGCTCAACCTGATTCGCGGAACAGGAATTACCGGACTATTAGGAATCCGTCCCCGCAATGGAGCAATCATACGTCCTTTACTTTGTATCAACCGGGAAGAAATCCTACATTACCTGCAAAGCATCGGGCAAGCTTATGTGACAGACAGCACCAATCTGGTAGACGAGTATACCCGTAATAAAATCCGTCTCAACGTTCTTCCTCTCATGCAGACTATCAATCCATCGGTAAAAAACAGCCTGATAGAAACCAGTAATTATCTGAATGACATATCTGCCATATACAATAGATATATAGAGGAAGCCAAAACAAAAATAACCACATCAGAAGGCATCCGAATCCGCGAATTATTAAAAGAGCCGGCACCCGAAGCTCTTTTATTTGAAATTCTGCACCCTTTGGGCTTCAACTCCGCACAAATCAAAGATATTACCAATTCGCTTCACGGACAACCGGGAAAACAATTCAGCAGTAAAGAATGGAGAGTGATTAAAGACAGGGAACTCCTTTTATTAGAAAACACCCAATCAGGAAACAAAGAGGAACTTCCTTTTCAGATTATCAAAGAAGAAAAAGAATATACGCCGGACTTTCCGATTCCGAGAGAAAAGGGAATAGCCTGTTTTGACGCAGACAAGCTAAACGGAGAAATCTCTTATCGGAAGTGGCAGACAGGAGACACCTTTGTTCCCTTCGGAATGAAAGGAAAGAAAAAGATAAGCGATTATCTGACCGACCGCAAATTCTCTATCAGACAAAAAGAGCGCCAGTGGGTGCTCTGCTGTGGTGAACGTATTGCGTGGCTGATAGGCGAACGGACAGACAACCGCTTCCGTATTGATGAAACGACCCAACGTATCGTTATTTACAAGATAGTCTGAGGCTGTTTCTGCTTCTTAAAGCAATCAGACAGTAAAGTCGCAAAAGGCGTATCATATACCCGCGCCTTTTTAGTGCAGGCTTTTACACAGGCACAACATTTGATACATTTAGACTCATCCGTATGCAACTCATCACCTTTGGTTATAGCTCCTGCCGGACAACGAACCACGCATAATCCGCAATGAGTACATACACTTTCATTTTCCACCCAAGGAGCACGGGGAAGCGGCGTACCACTTTTGCGTAACTTGATGACCTTTCTCAAAAAACGAAACAAGGGAATGAAAGGTTGGCTCGGACGTTTGATAGCACGCACATCTACCGGATAAAGAGTATCCATAGCATCGGCTGTCTCTATTTTCTTCCGGATTTTTTTCCCGAACTCCGCAGCCAGAGCCAAATCAGAGTCATCAGGACGCCCGACGGCAATGGGGTGTTCATCGGTGCTATACGAGTGTTCTCCGATAAAAGTTGCCCCGGCAATCACCTTCATTCCATGAGATATGGCAAAAGCATCCAACTCCATCAAAGCTTTTTCATAAGCACGGTTTCCATAAACCACAACTAAAACGGTGGGCGTATCCAAGCCGCGAATCCCCTGCAAACGCTCCATTGCCAAAGGAGCCACATGCCCCCCATACACGGGAACCACAATAATAGCTAATGCAGACGCAGGAATTACAATTTCTCCGGCAGCCTGTTGAGTGACATTTATGGGAAGAATATTTTTTATGCCCGTTCCGTGAACAATCGCCTCCGCTATTTGTTTTGATGTATGTGTAGGCGAAAAATAAATTAAATAAGCTTCATTTACTGTCATACTATTTTCTTTTATATAGCAAAGATACACTTTTACGTGGAAAAAAATGTTTGATTGTTCATGAAACCAAAAAAAATTATTATCTTTGCCCCGTTGAAACATTCTACGATTCAACACATACATCCCTAATTCATAACAAAAAACCAAACGTATACTTGCATATCTATAGCTATAAGCTGTAGTAATGCTGTCCGTAATTCAGCTAAAAAAATATTAATAACTTACCATACTATATGTATAACATTATCCAATTAAACGACAAAGAACTGTCGGAACTTCAAATTATTGCCAAAGATTTAGGCATTAAAAAAGCAGACTCATTCAAAAAAGAAGACCTTGTTTATAAGATACTCGATGAACAAGCAATCGTAGGAGCTACTAAGAAGGTTGCCGCAGATAAGCTCAAAGAAGAACGCAAAGAAGACAAGAAAAAGCGTTCGCCACGTGTAACTCCTGCCAAGAAAGAAGACAAGGCAGTTTCCGCAGCCAAGGGCGGAGAAGTTGCAAAGACCAAAGAAGCTACTCCTGTAAAGACGCAACAACCTTCCAAAGAGGAAAATACAAACAAAGAAAAAGAGACTCCCGCCATTGATGCCAAAAACGAGAACGCTGCTCCGAAGCGTAAAGTAGGTCGTCCACGCAAGAATTCTGAGACAACAGAAAAAAAAGAGGTAGAGAATGCCAAGCCGGTAGTGACCAAGGCTATGGAAGCAAAACCTGTTGCAGCAGAAAAGCCTACTGAAGCTACACAGAAAGTAGCTCCGGTGTCGCAACCTGCTGAAAAGAAGGAAAAACCCAACAAGCCTGTGGTAGAAACCAACAGTTCTACTGCCGAAACTAATAAGTCTGCCGTTGAAGCCAACAAGCCCTCTGAAAAGAAGGCAATAGCAAAACCACAAAAGAAAGCTGCACCCGCTATCGATGAAGAAAGCAATATCTTGTCCAATGCCGACGATGATGATTTTATCCCAATCGAGGACCTGCCTTCAGAAAAAATAGAGCTTCCGACTGAGTTGTTCGGTAAATTCGAGGCAACGAAAGCAGAACCGGCACAAATGCCGGCCGAGCAAGCCCCCTACTCTCAGCAACAACAGCCTCAGCAACACCCGTCCCAACAGCAGCAACAAGCCCAGCAGCAACGTCCGCGTATTGTTCGCCCACGTGACAATAATGCTAACAACAATAATAATTTCCAGCGCAACAATAACCAAAACCAAGCTCAGAACCAGCAGCAACAAGCCCAGCAGCAACGTCCGCGTATTGTTCGCCCACGTGACAATAATGCTAACAACAATAATAATTTCCAGCGCAACAATAACCAAAACCAAGCTCAGAACCAGCAGCGCCTGCCTATGCAACGTTCCAACCAGCAGAACAATGCCAGTGAAAACTTCCCGACACAGCAACCACAGGAGCGCAAAATTATCGAGCGTGAAAAGCCGTACGAATTTGACGATATCCTCAATGGCGTAGGCGTTTTGGAAATCATGCAGGATGGATACGGATTCCTCCGTTCATCCGATTACAACTATCTTTCTTCTCCGGACGACATTTACGTATCACAGTCACAAATCAAGCTATTCGGCTTGAAGACCGGTGACGTAGTAGAAGGAGTTATCCGTCCGCCGAAAGAAGGAGAAAAATATTTCCCGTTGGTCAAAGTATCGAAAATCAACGGACGTGACGCAGCTTTCGTCCGCGACCGTGTTCCTTTCGAACATTTGACTCCCCTCTTCCCGGATGAAAAGTTCAAGCTTTGTAAAGGCGGTTATTCAGACTCCATGTCCGCTCGTGTTGTAGACCTTTTCGCTCCGATTGGTAAAGGACAACGTGCACTCATCGTAGCCCAGCCGAAGACCGGTAAGACTATCCTGATGAAAGACATCGCCAATGCGATAGCAGCCAACCACCCGGAAGTATATATGATTATGCTGCTGATTGACGAACGCCCTGAAGAAGTAACCGACATGGCACGCAGCGTTAACGCGGAAGTCATCGCTTCCACTTTCGACGAACCGGCAGAACGCCACGTGAAAATCGCAGGTATCGTATTGGAAAAAGCAAAACGCCTGGTAGAATGTGGTCACGACGTAGTTATCTTCCTTGACTCCATCACCCGTCTGGCACGCGCATACAATACAGTTTCCCCGGCATCCGGCAAAGTGCTTTCCGGTGGTGTCGATGCCAACGCATTGCACAAACCCAAACGTTTCTTCGGTGCGGCACGTAACATCGAAAACGGCGGTTCACTGACCATCATCGCTACTGCCTTAATTGATACCGGTTCCAAGATGGACGAAGTTATCTTCGAAGAATTCAAGGGTACAGGTAACATGGAGCTGCAACTCGACCGCAACCTGTCCAACAAACGTATCTTCCCTGCTGTCAACATCACTGCCTCCAGCACTCGCCGCGACGACCTGCTGCTTGACAAGACAACGCTCGACCGCATGTGGATATTACGCAAATACCTTGCCGACATGAATCCGATTGAAGCAATGGATTTCGTCAAAGACCGTCTGGAGAAAACCAAAGATAACGACGAATTCCTGATGAGCATGAACAGCTAATCGACGGAAAACGATAAATAACGAATGGTGGTCAAACTGCAATTATTCCGCAGGTTGGCCACCATTCTCTTTTTCAGGATTCCACTTTTGTACAAAATCCTTTCATTTACGTCCAAAACCGCTCTCCTACCCTTTTTTACATCCCCTTTTTTCCTACTTTTGTTGCAAAATCAATATTACCTAATTCTAACCAAGAATGAAAACGATTTATCCTTTCATAGGTTTAGCCCTATGCGGCATAGCGGCCCAGGCACAAGAAAAGCCGAATTTCCTGATTATCCAATGCGACCATTTGACGCAACGTGTCGTAGGCGCTTACGGACATACACAAGGATGCACCCTTCCTATGGACGAAGTAGCTTCGAGAGGGGTTATCTTCTCCAATGCTTATGTAGGCTGTCCTCTCAGCCAACCTTCACGCGCAGCCTTATGGAGCGGCATGATGCCTCATCAAACCAACGTACGTTCCAATTCCAGCGAACCCGTCAACACACACATACCGGAAAGCATACCGACACTAGGAAGCCTTTTCTCCGAAAACGGTTACGAAGCCGTGCACTTCGGAAAGACTCACGACATGGGTTCGCTAAGAGGATTCAAGCATAAGGAACCGGTAGCAAAACCATTTACCGACCCCGAATTTCCCGTCAACAACGACAGTTTCCTTGATGTGGGAACCTGTGAAGACGCAGTAGCCTATCTGAGCAACCCGCCACAGGAACCTTTCATTTGCATCGCCGACTTTCAAAACCCTCACAATATCTGCGGATTCGTAGGAGCGAACGAAGGCGTACACACAGACCGCCATGTCAGCGGCACTCTTCCCGAACTGCCTGCCAACTTCGATGTCGAAGACTGGAACAACATCCCTACTCCCGTACAGTATATTTGTTGCAGCCACCGCCGCATGACACAGGCTTCCCACTGGAGCGAGGAGAACTACCGCCACTACATCGCAGCCTTCCAGCACTATACGAAGATGGTATCCAAACAAGTGGACAGCGTACTGAAAGCACTCTATTCCACACCAGCCGGAAAGAACACCATCATAGTCATCCTAGCCGACCACGGCGACGGAATGGCTTCACACCGCATGGTGACCAAGCATATCAGCTTCTACGACGAAATGACAAACGTTCCGTTCATATTTGCAGGCCCCGGCATCAAACAACAAAAAAAACCGGTAGACCATCTGCTCACACAGCCCACACTCGACCTTCTGCCCACCCTTTGCGACCTGGCAGGAATTTCCATTCCGGCGGAAAAAGCGGGAATCAGCCTTGCCCCCACCCTAAAAGGAGAGAAACAGAAGAAAACCCACCCGTATGTCGTCTCCGAATGGCATAGCGAATATGAATACGTGACGACTCCCGGACGTATGGTACGTGGACCAAGATACAAATACACCCACTACCTTGAAGGGAACGGAGAAGAACTGTACGACATGAAGAAAGACCCGGGAGAACGCAAGAATCTAGCCAAAGACCCTAAATACACAAAAGTTCTTGCAGAACACCGTGCAATGCTCGACGACTACATCACCCGGACAAAAGACGACTATCGCAGCCTGAAAGTTGATGCCGACCCACGGTGCAGAAATCACACCCCGGGCTATCCAAATCACGAAGGTCCCGGAGCACGTGAAATTCTCAACAAAAAATAAAACAGTAAAAAGAGCGAAGATTACAAAGAAATCTTCGCTCTTTTTATTGCTTTTGCATATCATCTAACAAACAGCTAAATATCAAGCGAGTAAACACAGAATCCATCGACAACAATTCCAGATACAGGACAATGACATCATCGTTCTATGTAAAGAAGCGTGCTATATGGCAGATATAAAGTACGAAAAGACAGGAAGACACAGTGCGGCTGGGAAATTGTTTTCATCTACCCCGTTACCCCCGAATCGAAATAAAGCACTATCTTTGCAAAGTGTAAACTTAAACACTTAATTATGTATACCAACAAACAGATTTGGAGTGTCAGTTACCCGATACTACTGAGCTTGCTGGCACAAAATGTCATCAACGTCACCGACACGGCATTCCTCGGACACGTGAGTGAGGTAGCCCTCGGAGCATCTGCCATGGGCGGGTTATTCTATATATGTGTATTCACCATAGCATTCGGATTCAGTACCGGCTCTCAGATAGTCATCGCCAGACGCAATGGCGAGGGACGCTATACGGATGTAGGTCCGGTCATGATCCAAGGCGTCATGTTCCTGTTTAGCATGGCACTGATACTGTTCGGCTTTACCAAAGCGTTCGGCGGAAACATCATGCGGCTGCTTGTATCTTCAGAGTCCATCTACGAAGGGACGATGGAGTTTCTCGACTGGCGCATCTACGGATTTTTCTTCTCTTTCGTCAATGTCATGTTTCGGGCATTATATATCGGTATCACACGTACCAAAGTGCTTACCATCAACGCAGTAGTCATGGCATTGACCAATGTCGTGCTGGACTACGCATTAATTTTCGGTAAATTCGGACTGCCGGAAATGGGCATCAAGGGAGCCGCCATTGCATCCGTACTGGCAGAAGTCTCTTCGATTCTCTTTTTCCTTATCTACACATACGTCACTATCGACTTAAAAAAATACGGATTGAACCGCCTGCGTTCGTTCGATCCTGCGTTATTGATGCGGATTCTCAGCATCTCCTGTTTCACCATGCTCCAATACTTCCTGTCGATGGGCACCTGGTTCATCTTCTTCGTAGCCGTAGAACGGCTGGGACAGCGGGAGCTTGCCATCGCCAACATCGTCCGGAGTATCTACGTTGTATTGTTGATTCCCGTCAACTCACTGGCGACCACCACAAACAGCCTTGTCAGCAACGCCATCGGTGCCGGCGGCATCAAGCATGTAATGCCGCTCATCAACAAAATTGCAAGATTCTCGTTCTTCATTATGCTGGGGCTCGTAGCGGTCACAGCACTATTTCCACAGTTTCTTCTGTCTGTCTATACCAGCGAAGCCGCGCTTATCACAGAGTCCGTCCCATCAGTCCACGTGATTTGCATCGCCATGCTCATCGCGTCGGTAGCCAATGTTGCGTTCAACGGCATTTCCGGCACGGGAAATACGCAGGCCGCCCTATTGCTCGAAACAATAACAATCTTCATCTACGGTTCATACATCATATTCATCGGAATGTGGCTGAAAGCACCGATCGAAATCTGCTTTACAATTGAGATAGTGTACTATACCTTGCTATTGATAACAAGCTATATTTATCTCAAAAAAGCAAAATGGCAGAATAAAAAGATATAAATCCGAGAGATTTTTGTACATTTGCAGGCTCAAATAATTAATTAGTAATTAAATAACTATGTTCGATAATTTAAGTGAAAGACTGGAACGGTCATTCAAGATTCTGAAAGGTGAAGGCAAAATCACCGAAATCAACGTAGCGGAGACGCTGAAAGACGTACGCAAGGCACTTCTTGACGCCGACGTAAACTACAAGGTAGCAAAGAATTTCACGGATACGGTGAAAGAAAAAGCTCTTGGCCAGAACGTGCTTACGGCTGTGAAGCCAAGCCAGTTGATGGTGAAGATCGTACATGACGAGCTTACGCAGTTGATGGGTGGAGAGACAGCCGAAATCAATATCAACGCCCGTCCGGCAGTTATCCTGATGTCAGGTTTGCAAGGTTCGGGTAAGACCACCTTCTCCGGTAAGTTGGCACGGATGCTGAAAACCAAGAAAAACCGTAAACCATTACTGGTGGCTTGTGACGTTTACCGTCCGGCAGCTATCGAACAGTTGCGCGTATTGGCAGAACAAATCGAAGTACCGATGTACTGCGAACTAGATAGCAAGAATCCGGTTGAAATCGCACAACACGCCATCCAGGAAGCAAAATCCAAAGGATATGACCTCGTCATCGTCGATACCGCCGGACGTCTGGCAGTAGACGAACAGATGATGAACGAAATCGCTGCTATCAAAGAAGCCATCAACCCGAACGAAATCCTGTTCGTAGTAGACTCCATGACTGGTCAGGATGCTGTAAACACAGCCAGGGAATTTAACGAACGCTTGGACTTCAACGGTGTGGTACTTACCAAACTCGACGGTGACACCCGTGGTGGTGCGGCTCTTTCTATCCGTTCGGTAGTCAACAAGCCAATCAAGTTCGTAGGTACTGGAGAAAAGCTGGAAGCAATCGACCAGTTTCACCCTGCCCGTATGGCAGACCGTATTCTCGGCATGGGTGACATCGTTTCACTGGTAGAACGTGCACAGGAGCAATATGACGAAGAAGAAGCCAAACGCTTGCAGAAAAAGATTGCCAAGAACCAGTTCGACTTCAACGACTTCCTCAGCCAGATTGCCCAAATCAAGAAGATGGGTAATCTGAAAGATCTTGCTTCCATGATTCCAGGAGTAGGCAAAGCAATCAAGGACATTGAGATTGACGACAACGCTTTCAAGAGCATCGAAGCCATTATCTACTCAATGACCCCAGCAGAACGTTCCAACCCGGAGATTCTGAACGGCTCACGCCGCACACGCATCGCCAAAGGTAGCGGAACAACGATTCAGGAAGTAAACCGCTTGCTGAAACAATTTGACCAGACCCGTAAAATGATGAAAATGGTAACTGGCAGCAAAATGGGCAAGATGATGCCGAAAATGAAGAGATAAAAGAAAGAATCATTTCTAAATTCCGAATAGAAAGAGGGAGCCACGGCTTCCTCTTTTTTTGTAAGAGGGTATTGCTTTTCTCTTATTATTTTGGTATCTTTATAGATTTCCAAACCATTCTCTTGTAGTTATCCCATTGCATAGTGACCGATGTCATGTCATATTCCACACCCCAACCATACTGATAGCAGCTACCCAACAGACATAACGCTTCCGCCAAGTCCATACCCGACAGATGTTTGCCGTTCACCACCTTTTTCAACCATTTGGTCGGATTTCTCCTTCTCTCTTTTTTCAAGAACATAATCGCCCTCGAAACACAATGTTCGCAGTTTCATATTTTAAAATCTCTGAACTTCTTATTGTTGAGCGCGTTTTCAGCATCAAGATTGCCTTTCTTCACAGCAAGTTTGAAATAATGATGAGCTTTCTTCAAATCAATACCTACTCCTAAACCATTCATATACATATTGCCAATTTCATATAATGCTGTCCCGATACTGTCAACGTATCTTTCCCAGTAACGACCGGTACGTTCTGCCATATGCAGGTATTCCTCCATCGCTTTTGAATAATCAGCCTTGCAGCCTATCCCCCGCTTATAGCAGTCCGCCAATTTCAATATCGCCGAGATGTTAGAAGCTGCTTTGAGATAATTATATGCTCTCCATACAAAGAGGGTGTGTCGAAACGATGCATCCTCTTTTTTGTATAAACAAAGCCCCGAC
>ERZ777305.942-NODE-942-length-42259-cov-14.314330_pt1 | contig 42259 bp, 36 predicted proteins | sample MGYA00374965_ERZ777305 | MGnify/ENA primary metagenome ERZ777305 (study PRJEB29328, sample SAMD00013331) | mouse gut metagenome | study: EMG produced TPA metagenomics assembly of the Metagenome analysis of fecal microbiota from mouse which was promoted... | reverse complement strand
AACCCCTGTTTCCGCCGTGAGAGGGCGGCGTCTTAACCGCTTGACCAACGAGCCGCATATGTTTGTGCGCCACACAACGCTTATTTATATTAATATAAAATTACAAATTTTGCAAGTACTTTTTTAAAATATTTGTTTATCCGGCAAATTCAGCAAGAGGACTCTTCCGCCGCTTCCTTCGAAATATATAGTTCCGTCCGCCGAACGGCGAGGATAATAAAATCCCTCACCCGGCACATAAAACTGCTCTCCCGTATTTACATTGATTGCATAATATCTATACCCCGCTGCTGTTTCATTCACCAGAAGAATCCACTCTTCATATAGTTCAGCTGTAAAAATCTTCGGAAAAGGAAGAGCCTGTGCCTGTCCGCTCACCACATTATTTTCCATTCGGACAAACCATGCTTTTCTTTCTGCCTCACCTTCCATCCAAAGTATACCCTGTTGCGTTATACTATACTTTCTGACGTTTTCTGCATCCATCCGGCAAAAAACTTTTTCCCCGTTTTTTATTTCATAAGAACCGTCTTTTTCAGACAGATAAATTAGTTTTCCATCATAAACCCTGTTTCCTGCAAAAAAATCATACGAATTGTATTCCTGTATCGACCATTCCTGCAAAGAGCCGTCATCCAGCGAATATTGAAAACAAGTATATGCGCCGTCCGGCCTCTTCTCATTCCAGAGAATATACCGGTCGGACAAGGTCAGCACCGGTTCCCAACATGTATCTTCTTCAAGAATACCTTCCCGTACAACGCCAATAGTTTCCTGTTCAAGGTCATAATAAACAATCTTCCATTCTGAAACTTCATTATAATCAATTTCCACCCAGTATACCTTATCTTCAGCGGCGATAATATCCTGCAGGACAATATATTTAGGGGCTTCATACAAAATCCTCGTTTCCCCTGTTTCCACATCCATGCATCCCACGCTAAAATATTCCGGATTTAAACGCATGTCATCAATCACACGGACTTTAAAGAAATAAACATAACCGCTGCAATATACGGTTTCGGAAAGGTGTTCTTCGGCACGCAAAAAACTATCATCTACCTGAACAACCGCATACTGCCCCTCGTCCATTGTTTTTATTTTCTGCCATACTATAGGACCTTCCCCTTTTCCATCACACCCCGCCACGGAGAGAAGCATTACTGCTGCCAATATACCATAAATTTTTCCCAAAATACTTTTCACTTATATACCCCTTCATATGCAATCAAAAGTTGAAAACATATCACGCTGCCAGAAGTTACGACAGCGTGATATGCTGCAATTTCTTTCAGATTCTCTTATGTTATCAACGCAAGTGCAACAAAACAACACTTCCGTCATACCCTTTAAAATACATGGACCCGTCCGCCGAGCGGCGGGGAGCGTAAGAACCTTCAACCGGTACGAGGTATTGCTCGCCCGAGTTTACATTAATGGCATAGTAGTTTTTATTTACAGACTTTTTTAAAAGAATCCATTCACCGCACAATTCGATAGAAAAAACACTTTGGAACGGCAGCATCTGTGCCTCTCCAATCACTTCATCGTTTTGCATCCTGACAAACCAAGCCTTGCTATTTACTTCGCCTTCCTCCCAGAGTATGCCTTGCTCCGATATATAATAAGCCCCGACTGTTTCTGCCTCTATCCTGTGGAATATCTTCTCCCCGCTCTTGATTTCATAAGTGCCTTCTTCCCCGGAAAGATACACCGGTTCTCCTTTATATACCCTGTTCCCGATATATGGATTATAAAAATCAGTTTCCGGCTGGTTCCATTCCTGCAAAGAGCCGTCGTCCAGCGAATATTGGAAGCTTGTTAATGGTCCGTCCGGTTTAGCCTCATCCCAGAGAATATATCTGCCGGATAAGGTCAGCACCGGTTCCGACCAGGTATCCTCTCCCATGATGCCTTCACGCACAACGCCAAGGATTTCCTCTTTCATGTCATAATAGGCAATCTTCCATTTCGATGCTTCCCCAAAATCAATTTCCACCCAGTACACCTTATCTTCAGCGGCGATAATATCCTGCAGGACAATATATTTAGGGGCTTCATATAAAATCTTCGTTTCCCCTGTTTCCGCATCCATGCATCCCACGCTGTAATATTCCGGGTTTAAACGCATACTGTCTATTATCTGTTCCCTGAAGAAGTATACCCTGCCGTTGCAGTATACGGTTTCGGAAAGCTGTTCTCCTGTACGCAGGAAACTGTCATCCACACGGATAACCGTATACTTCTCTTCCTCCATGGTTTGTATTTCCTGCCAGTTTATGGGACTTCCCTCTTTTTTGCCACACCCCGCCACGAAGAGAAGCATTACTGCTGTCAATATACAAAACAGCAATCTTTTTTTACCCCGACAATTAACCATAAATAAGATACCTCGCTGCTTCCTCTGTAATGCTTCCATATGCCTCCGAAACAGTCATCGTGCGTGTTCCATGATATTCTGCATCGTTATTGCAGTCAACTACTGTCACTATTCCCGTATTCCGGTTTATTCCGCTGACACAAATATAATGTCTGGAATAGTGATTTTTATAATATTTAATATTTGTAGTTATTGCATGCAAAATAACCGGATGATTAGCAAGCAGGCTTTGCGCCGTATATAATTCAAATCCCGACTGTCCGATAACCCCGCCTTCCTTATAGGTATAATTTCCACCCGGCACATAGCTGTTTAATGACCTTGTGATTTTCCAGACCACGGAACTATTCTGGTCGTCAGCCCGCACTTCCTTCCAGAGTGTTTCAACTTTGTCTTCCACACTGGAACCGGCGATATTTCCCGCGCCGCCTGCCCCGGCTATTGCCTGATACGCAGAAGCCGCCCCGCATTGTTTAGGTTTCTGCCAGATATCGGGAACCGTGCAGTAAGCTACCGCCTGATCTCCTGCCAGGGGCATCAGAAGTAAATTCAATTCCTTTTCCACGGCGTTTTCTATCATCTGCATTGCTGATTCCGGGTCTTCTTCCATATTTTTTAAAAATTGTTCATCATTTTGATATTCCTCCATGACCTTTTGCCATAAAATACTTTCATCCGTTATGGCATTTTCGTTTTCTTGTGCCGCCAATACATTTTTGCCGCTTACCCCTAATAACGCAACAACCAAAACTGCTCCTACTGCTTTTTTTGCATTCATAGCTTCTTCCTTTCTTTACGTCTCACGTAATTTAAAATCCGGCGTATAAATACTGCCGACCATAAGTTACATTTATATTATACCAATGGCAAATACCGCAAAACATAACAAATCCGGCACAAAAAAAGAAGCCGCTCTACGCCGCGGCTCCTTTTTTCTTTCTATCTTTTCTTCTCACACAAAATCAAAAAGACTTATCTGGTTGGACTCCGGAAGTTCGCCTAAAAGTCCCAAATCTGCCATCAAATCAATGATGGTTTTGCTCACCTTGGTGCGCTGCCTGAAGTCATCCTTGCTTAAGAAGGGACCGTCCTTTGCCGCCTCCACAATGGCGTCCGCCGCCTTCTCCCCCAATCCGTCAATACTGTTTAAAGAAGGCATCAATTTGCCGTCCACAATCTGGAAAAGCCTTGACTGGGCGCTGAAAATGTCTATGGGGACAAACTCAAATCCCCTTGCATACATCTCCTGCACTATCTTCATATCTCCGTAAGCGTCTTTTTCTTTGTTGGAAAGAGTATCGGAACGCTTTTTGTAATCCGCCATAATCGTTTCCAGATGGCTTTGTCCCTGGCACATCAGTTCATAGGAAAATGCCTTGGCACGGATGCTGAAATATGCCGCATAATAGGCAAGGGGATAATTGATTTTGCAGTAGGCAATCCGCCATGCCATCATAACGTAAGCAGCCGCATGGGCTTTGGGGAACATATACTTTATCTTCTTGCACGACCAGATGTACCAGTCCGGCACCCCCTTCTCCGTCATTGCCTTCTCCCACTCCGGCTTCAGGCCTTTTCCCTTCCTCACGCTTTCCATAATCGTAAAGGATAAGGAACTGTCCACTCCCTGATTAATCAGATAAATCATAATATCGTCACGACAGCAGATAGCCGTGGAAATGGTTGCTTTCTTTTCCAGAATCAGGGTCTGGGCATTGCCCAGCCATACGTCGGTCCCATGCCCCAGCCCGGAAATCCTGATTAAGTCGGACAGCATCTGGGGCTTGGTGTCCAAAAGCATCTGGATGACAAACTCCGTACCAAACTCCGGGATTCCCAACGAGCCTACCGGACAGCCACCAATCTGTTCCGGCGTAATCCCCAGCGCGGATGTGTTCTGGAACAGGGACATAACCTGTTTATCGTCCAGTGGTATCTTGGTCGGGTCTATGCCCGTCAAATCCTGTAACATACGAATCATGGTTGGGTCATCATGCCCGAGTATGTCAAGCTTTAAGAGGTTGTGGTCGATGGAATGGTAATCAAAATGCGTGGTGACAATATCCGTTCCCATGTCGTTGGCAGGATGCTGTACCGGCGTAAAGGAATTGATGTCCTGTCCCATGGGCAGCACGATGATACCGCCCGGATGCTGTCCCGTACTCCTTCTGATGCCGGTGCAGCCCGCCGTAATCCTGTTGATTTCACTGGTCCGTTTATGTACGCCCCGCTCCTCGTAATAATTTTTCACATAACCGAAGGCCGTTTTATCCGCAAGGGTTGCAATGGTGCCGGCACGGTAAGTCTGACCGGCGCCAAAAATCACCTCCGTGTATTTATGGGCCTTACTCTGGTACTCCCCGGAAAAATTAAGGTCAATATCCGGTTCTTTGTCACCCTTGAAGCCAAGGAAGGTTTCAAAGGGGATGTCAAATCCGTCCTTTATCAGCTTTTCCCCGCATACCGGACAGATTTTGTCCGGCAAATCACAGCCTGCATTGCCTGCTGCTGCCTTCACCTCCGGGGAATCAAAATCATAATAATGGCATTTACCGCAACGGTAGTGAGCGCTCAAAGAGTTTACTTCCGTGATGCCCGCCATAAATGCCACAAGGGAAGAGCCCACGGAACCTCTGGAGCCAACCAGATAACCGTCCTCCACCGACTTCCACACCAGCTTCTGCGCAATAATATACATCACGGCAAATCCGTTGGTGATGATGGAATGCAGTTCCTTTTCCAAACGCTTCTCCACAATCTCAGGCAAGGTTTCCCCATACAGTTCATGCGCCTTATTGTAACAGATTGCCGTCAGTGTCTTGTCGGAATCGGGAATCACCGGCGCACATTTGTCAGGGCGCACCGGCGATATGGTTTCCACCATGTCGGCAATCCTGTTGGTGTTGGTAATGACAATTTCCTCCGCCTTTTCGCTGCCAAGATAGGCAAACTCGCTTAGCATTTCCTCCGTCGTCCGAAGATACAAAGGCGCCTGATTGTCTGCGTCGTCAAAGCCTTTTCCCGCCATGATGATGCGGCGGTAAACCTCGTCCTCCGGGTCCAGAAAATGCACATCGCAGGTTGCCACCACCGGCTTATGGAACTGTTCCCCAAGCTTCACCACTTTCCTGTTCATTTCCTGAATATCTTCCACCGAATTAATGTCCGGGTGCCTGTCGGACTCTATCATAAACTGATTGTTGCCGCAAGGCTGTATTTCCAGATAGTCGTAAAAGCTGACAATCCTTGCAATTTCCGCGTCCGCCCTTCCTTCTAAAAGCGCCCGGTACAACTCCCCCGCCTCACAGGCGCTGCCGATAATCAATCCGTCACGGTGTTTTAGAATTTCACTTTTCGGTATTTTCGGCTGTCTGTTGAAATATTGCAGATGGGACATGGAAACCAGTCTGTAAAGGTTGATTCTCCCCAAATCATTTTTAGCCAGAATAATACAGTGATAAGGATGCAGCCTGCTGATATTTTCCACCGACGGTCTGGCAAACGTATTTAATTCCCGCAGCGTGGAAATTTTCTCCTCCTTCAGCATGGACAAAAATCTTAAGAAAATATGCGCCGTCGCCTCCGCGTCATCCACTGCCCTGTGATGATTTTCCAAAGACACGCCGAAAGTCTTACAAAGTGCATCCAACGTGTGTTTATTCTGATGCGGAAGAAGTACCCTCGATATCACCATGGTATCCAAATAAGTGTAATCTGTGGGATATCCCTGCCTTATGGAGTTTTCCACAATAAAGCTCATGTCAAAAGAGGCATTGTGCGCCACCAGCACCGCCCCTTCACAAAACTCCAGAAACTGCGGAAGCACTTCCGAAATGCCGGGGGCGTCCGCCACCATGGCGTCATTGATGCCGGTCAGCTTTTCTATCTCAAAAGGAATGGGAACATCGGGATTCACAAAGGTGGAGTACCTGTCCAGAATTTTTTCGCCCTGCACCTTCACCGCGCCAATCTCAATAATACGGTTGTTGACAGGGGAAAAACCGGTTGTTTCTATATCAAAAACCACATAGGTTTCATCAAGTCCCTGTCCTTTATCTCCGGTTACAATTTCTTTCAAATCATCCACGATATAAGCTTCCACACCGTAAATCACTTTGAAAAAATCCTGTTTGTCCGGGTTTTTATCACCATTTTCCTTTCTTCTGGCCTTCTCCTCTTTCCACAAATCCTCCCACACATGATTGGCGTCCGTAAAACTCTGCACAACGCCATGGTCCGTGATGGCAATGGCGGGATGCCCCCATTTATAAGCCCTTTTCACGATATCCTTTGCTTCGGAAACCCCGTCCATGTCGCTCATCTTGGTATGGCAGTGAAGCTCCACCCTCTTTTTTAACGCGGTATCCTTCCTGTTTGTGGTAAAGTCAAGAATTCGCTTAATGCCGAAGATGGAGCCTATCGTCAGCTCGTGGTCAAATTTATCCATCATGGCAATACCTTTGATTTTTACAAAACTGCCCTGCTTTAAACTTTCACTCAGCTCTGCCACATGTTCATTGGAAACAAATATTTTTACGGTAAGGGTATCGGTGAAATCCGTCACATCAAAAAAAAGGATGGTCTTTTCGTTTTTAATCTCGCGCTTGTCAAAATGAATGATTTTGCCGTGGATTACCACTTCTCCCATCTCCCCTATGATGTCCTTGATTTCCATGGCTTCTTCTTCAAAGTCCCTGCCATACAAAACGTCCTTATTATCGGAACGCTTAAAGCTTTTGGGTGCATTGCCGGAAGATGCGGAGGCTTTTCTGCCAACGGCAGTGCCACCGGCAGCCTTTGCCGTAGTTTTCTGCACAGGCGCTTTGGGGCGCGGTACATCCTCTTTTGCCGCAACCTTCTCCTGCTGCCCTGTTGCTTCTTTCTCCGCATTTCCTTTTACCCTGTCATAGATTTCCGCCACCTGCATGGCAATTTTACGTTCATCCTCCTGCCTGTATTTGCCCTCTCCCGTTTCCCTGTAGGTAAGCAGCGCTGTCACATTCATGCCGCATCTTTCATTAAATATTTTTTCCAGTACACGCACCAGTTCATCCGACTTGTCATGTATTAACACCGTATCCTCCAGAGTCAGACAAATCCTCTCCTCATCCGGAAAATTCCACTCCGCACTTTTAAGCGCATTATACATAACATGGTCATATGCCTTAAATTCTTCCAGAAGACTCTCCCTGTAAACGTCATAAAGCTTTTGCGGATTGTATTGGGAAGAAAGATGAAATTTTTCATAGATTTTGATTGTCATGAAAGCTGTTTTGAAAAGCTGTTCTTTTATCTGCTTCTCAAGCTTATAAATCATTTCTTTCTGAATCAGGTGTCCGCTGGCAATATAAATGCGCAGGAAATCTTTACGGGAAGTGGAAGTGATTTTTTCCACCTCCACCTTGTCCAATAACTCCCTTACCTGATTGTCCAGCTTTAGTCCCGGAAATACTTCCAAAAAAGGTTTACTCATTGTTTCCTTCCCACATTCCTAAATATTCTTCTCACGCTTTCCAGTTGTCCAGTTCTTCTTTCAACGCGGCAAGAAGCTCTTCTTCGGGTACTTTCCTTATGATTTCCCCCTTTTTAATCAAAAGCCCTTCCCCAATGCCGCCGGCTATACCAAGGTCGGCTTCTTTTGCTTCACCGGGGCCGTTCACCACACAGCCCATGACAGCCACCCTGATATTCAGCGGATAGGATGCCACCAGCGTTTCCACCTGATTTGCCAGTGCAATCAAATCTATTTTCGTCCTACCGCAGGTGGGACAGGAAACCACCTCTATACCGCCTTTTCTCAGCCCCAGCGTCCGAAGAAGCAGTCTGGCGGTCTTGACCTCCTCTACCGGGTCACCGCTTAAAGATACACGGATGGTATCCCCGATGCCCTGATACAATATGATACCCATTCCGGCTGCCGATTTGATATTGCCGGACCAGACCGTACCTGACTCGGTAATGCCTACATGCAGGGGATACAGGGTTTTTTCCGCCAACAGTTCATGCGCTTTTATACACATCAAAACATTGGATGACTTTATACTTATGACAAGATTGTCATATCCCATATCTTCTATCAAATGCACTTTTTCCAGTGCACTCTCCACAATACCTTCCGCCGTGACGCCGCCGTACTTTTCAAGAAACGGCTTCTCCAGGGAACCGCTGTTTACCCCCACCCGGATGGGAATGTTCCTTTCTTTTGCCACGCAGACCACCTTGCGCACCTTATCGCTGCTACCGATATTGCCCGGATTTATCCTGATTTTATCAGCCCCGTTTTCCATGGCGGCAATCGCCATTTTGTAATCAAAATGGATGTCCGCAACAAGGGGAACGCTTATCTGCTTTTTTATTTCTTTCAAAGCCTCTGCAGCCTCCAAATCAGGCACTGTGCAGCGGACAATCTCACAGCCTGCCGCTTCCAGCCTCTTTATCTGCTCCACCGTGGCATTTATGTCCTGCGTGGCAGTGTTTGTCATGGATTGCACCAGAACCGGATTGCCGCCGCCAATCACCTTGTTTCCTATCTGTACCGTTTTTGTCTGCTCCCTGTGCATAGCCATATTCCGTTTCCTTTCCTGTTTACACGTTATCTGCTATTATACACCATTTCCAACTTTGGTACAATAACACAGGAACTTGAGTTTCCGCATTTTGCATGGCGGCAGCCCCCGCGTGCATTTGTTCCAACAGGACACGCTCCCGCTCGGGTAAAAACGCAGTGGTACATAAGAGGTTGTAATACAACCTCTCATGCCTTGGGACAAGGCATTGTCCAGCGTTTTTACACGGTCCTTTATGGAATCAAATGCACGCGGGGGCTGCCGCCATGCAAAATACGGAAACTCGAGCACAAGAAAGAAAGGCAAATTCCTTTAATCAGTCTTTTTCTCCCAAAAAGTCCAATGAACCCAAGGCTTGAAGCCTATCTTTTCATAAAATGTATTACCACCGCCGGTCATGTGCGTTGCGCCTTGAGGTCTAAGCCTTCGATAATGCTCTGAAAGCGCCGCTGCTGCCAAACCTTTCTTTCGATACTTTGGAATAGTACACAGTGGTTCCATATAAGCAAGGTGATTTTCCGGAGTCCACCACATGCCTGCATAACAGACATACTCCCCCTCATCATTTTCAATGACAACTGCATCCTCCGGATGACAGTGAGGTGCCATTAACATATAGTACCCATGTTCAACATCTCCATCCCAGGGACCTTCCTCTTCTTCGTGGTCAAAGCCTTTCCAGCAGCACTCTGCAATCTTTTCCACTGAAAGCCTTTTAGATTCCACAAAATGAAATCCCTTCGGCAGCGAATAATTAAGTGATTGTTCAAAGTCGAAGACATTCTCTATATAGCCTGAAGATTGTTGAAAACCTGCTTTTGCCGCTGCTTCTTTCACTGCATTTTGTCCACCAAAAATCACAAATTTGAGATAACCATTTACACGTGGCATTGAGGAAACTGCATACGCAACCATCTCATCCGCCAGCTCCTCATAGCCCGGACGCAAACTAAAATATACATCGCTTACGGGATTTTCATAAAAAACAAGACCTACTATACGTCCATTATCCTCCCAGAGTTTCCAGCGATGTACCAAAGATTTATCCATCCAGTCACTGGAAAGCGCATACTCCAAAAATGGGGCAGGAACGCCATTTCTCCAATCTTTTTCATATATATCAATCATAAATTGATATACATCCATAAAATCACATAAAACCCTAAAATTTCTTGAAATTATTTCAGCCATAAGTACATCCTCCTCATACATGATATACGTTATTATAAAAAAACTACTATGCACCGGCAAGCGGTAAGAATAGTTATAATCATTATTATCGCAAAAGGACGCCTGCTTGCGCAAGCGTCCTTTGATTAGCCATATATTATTTTTTTAATCGTGCTATGTGCCAGCCCGTATTGCTTCGACAGTGCTTCCAAAGAATATCCGTTTGCATAAAGAAACTGTATTTCCTTATTTCTATTTTGATAAAATTTGCGTGAACCACTGACCGACCCCCATCCCTTCCTGGCTGATGTTTTGGGGATATATAGCACACCTCCGTCAATGTAAGTCTGAATTTCTTTTAATAATTTCTCCGGAAGTATTTCTGCTGCATTTATATATTTCATTCCTACCGCTCCTTATTTATATTTTATAAATAAAGTGCAGATACAGCAGAGCATATAGTGTTATTCGCCCATGTAGATTGCCATATGTCTGCTATTCTGCATGGGCAAAGGTGTTCTTGAGACCATTTTGATATAATGCACGCATTTTGATTCTCATAAACATTGCTCCTTTCCATTTTTCATTGACACAGTACACATATGTGTCTATAAATGTTTCCTTGTATATATTGTCTAAGCACAAACATAGTATATCATAAATTTCTCTAATTTATAAGGGATTTTTCAGGCAGTAATATCCGCCTTCATTTTTCACAACCCCCTCCATGCACAGCATCAGCAGCATTTCTATGGTCTGCTGCAAGGACAGCCCGCACAGTAATTTATGGGACTGCATTTTCAGGCGGAGCTGTGCCATGGATACAGGGTAAAAGTCCAGCAGTTGAAGCAGGGCTTTTTCCGTCTCCTGCAATTTTTCCAAATGCTTTTCCTCCTCTTCAGGAACGGCTGCTTTCGCTTCATTGTTCCATTGTCCTTTCCATACGGTCTCCGACAGTTCTTTTACAAGCTGTGCAGGGGAAATGGCGGCTCCCGCCCCTTGCAGCAGAAGCCTGTTACAGCCGTCGCTGAGCCTGTCCGTTATCCTCCCGGGAACCACATACACCTCCCTGCCCTGTTCAAGCGCCATATCCACCGTTATGAGCGTCCCGCTTTTTAGCCTTGCTTCTATCACCAGCACCGCATCCGCAAGGCCGCTGATAATTCTGTTCCGGGGCGGAAAATGGCCCGGATGGGGTTCTGTTTTCGGCGGATATTCCGAAAGCACTCCTCCCCTGTCGCAGATATCCCGATACAAATTCCTGTGAGAAGAGGGATAGCAGATATCCACGCCGCATCCTAACACGGCATAGGTTTTTCCTCCCGCATCAAGCGCCTTCCTGCCTGCTATGCCGTCGATTCCCCTCGCCATGCCGCTTATTATCCGAATCCCTTTTCCTGCCAGCTCCCCTGCAAAACATTCCGCGACATACCTTCCGTATTCCGAGCAGTCCCTTGCGCCGATAATGGCCACACTTTTCTCCCCTTTGCCCGGAAGGCTTCCCTTTACAAAAACGCCAAAGGGCCTGTCCGGTATGGCATATAATTTCTCAGGATACAGGGAATGGTAAAAAGGGATAAAAGAAATGCCGCTTTTTGTGAGTGATTCATATTCGCCGTGCACATCCCGCTTCTTTGCATGGAGCATGCTTTCCAGCACCCCCGGTGTCAGGACGGCCGCCAGCTCTTTTTCACCTGCCTCATACACCTCCTTTGGGGAGCCAAAATAATCCACCAGCTTTTGGGCGCCAGTCTTTCCTATTCTTTCCACGCCATGCAGCCAAAGCGCATAGGGCTGCTGCGAAATACTTTCTTTTTCTGTCATTTTTCTCTCCATTCCGAAGCGGCACAAATTCTTGGTTGAATAAATTGCTATCGAGCAATTTATTCAACCTTTTCCTCATTCTGCACTTCTTTTATCTCCAAAATCTCTGTTTTCCGCTGTTAAAATAGACTGCCTCCGCCAGATGGTTTACCGCAATCCGTTCTTTCCCGGCAAGGTCCGCAACCGTCCTCGCCAGTTTTATGACTTTATGATAACAGCGCACACTCATCTGCCCCGACTCAAAAACCTCCTCCAAAAAACGCTGTTCTCCGGCTCCAAGCTTACAATAGCGTTCCACCTCCCTGCCCGGCAGTTCCCCATTAAACTGCCATGGACTTCCTCCATACCTGATTTTTTGTCTTTCCCTTGCCTCCATTACCCGTTCTCGTATCACTTCGGTTTTTTCACCCTTATTCTCCCTGTGAAAATCTTTTACCTGCACAGGCTCTGCCTCCGCAAAAATATCTATCCTGTCCAGAATCGGTCCGGAAATGCGTCCCAGATACCGCCTGATATCGGACTCCGTGCAGGTGCATCTGTTTCTGTCGGGATAATACCCGCAGGGACAGGGATTCATGGCACATACCAGCATAAAATCCGCCGGATACACATAAGTTCCCCCGCTCCGGGCAATCTGCACCTGCTTCTCCTCCAGGGGCTGGCGCAATACCTCCAGTACCCTTTGGGAAAATTCCGGCATCTCATCCAGAAACAAAATGCCGCGATGGGAAAGCGACAACAGGCCGGGCTTGGGGATTCTTCCCCCTCCGGCCAGAGCCTGAGGGGAACTTGTATGATGCGGGGAAACAAAAGGACGCCCTGCCTTATGCTCCATCTCTTTTAATTTTCCCGCAATACTGTATATGCTGAAAACTTCCAGCTGCTCCGCATCCGAAAGCGGCGGCAGGATTTGGGGAATCCTTTCCGCAATCATGGTTTTTCCCGTACCGGGAGCCCCCGCAATCATCAGGTGATGGAAACCGGCAGTTGCAATTTCCGCTGCCCTTTTTGCGCTTTCCTGTCCGTATACATCCGCAAAATCCTGATTTTTCTCCACCGCCTTCCTGATGCTTTTCCCTTTGACAAACGGAGGAAAACAGTTATTCCTCTCCTCTCCCGAAGTCTGCACATAAGAAAGCAGTTTTTTGATATGCGGGATTCCTATCAGGGAAATTCCCGGCACCAGCCCGCATTCCTCTTCATTGGCCTCCGGCACCAGCATTGTTTTAATTCCTTTTTTCTGCAACGCAAGGGCAATGGGCAGAATGCCGTTAACCCGGTTTACTTCCCCGTTTAATGCCAGTTCTCCCAGAAAAGCAGTATCCTGCAAGGAATCCGCATTGCAAATCCCCATGCACGCCAAAAGTCCCGCCGCAATAGCCATATCATATCCCGAGCCTTCTTTTCGGATATCCGCCGGGGAAAGATTGACGGTAATCTTTGCCACGGGAAGGGAAATACCGGCATTCTTGAGGGCAATCGTGACCCGCTCTTTTGCCTCCTTTACATCACCCGCGACACTGCCTACCAGTTCAAACCCCGGCAGCCCGCGGGATATATCCACCTCCACCCGGACAAGATACGCCTCCATGCCATGAAGGCCCCCTGCATAAACCGCACTAAACATTTAAAACTCCTTTCCTTCCTGCATACAGACGTTTCCCAAATGCAAGAAAATCTGCTGCACAGACATAGAACTTCTTCCCTAAATGCCCTTTGGCATGAGTAAAAATTCCCAAAGGAAATTAGAAGTCCTTTTACCGCTTTGTAATATATAATTTTAGTAATCAGGAAAATATGGGAAATGTTCCCGGAATAAAAGAATCAGGCAGCCGGCCGGATGCCGGCCGCCAATTGTTTATCAGATTTTGTTTTCCATGCCGTCCGGGTCCTGCGCAAACTGAATTGCCATTTCCCGGCTGATACGTCCGTTATAATAAAGCTGCTGAATTGCTTCATCCATGGTAATCATACCCATTTTACGGTTGGTCTGCATAACAGACGTGAGCTGATGGGATTTGCCCTCCCGAATCAGGTTGCGCACCGCATGATTGGCATGCATTACTTCAAATGCCGCCGCCCTTCCCGTACCATCTATCGTAGGTATCAGCTGCTGGGATACAACCGCCTCCAATACATTGGAAAGCTGTACTTTAACCTGTTGCTGCTGATGGGGCGGAAAAACATCAATTACCCTGTCCACGGTGCTTGCCGCTCCAATCGTATGCAGTGTGGACAACACAAGATGTCCTGTTTCCGCTGCCGTAATGGCAACACTGATGGTTTCCAAATCCCTCATCTCTCCTACCAAAATGACATCGGGGTCTTCACGCAGGGCTGCGCGAAGCGCGTTTGCATAATTTTCGGTATCCAGACCTATCTCCCTCTGGTTCACCATCGCCATTTTATGCTGATGCAGGTATTCAATCGGGTCCTCCAATGTAATGACATGGGCATCCCTGCCGTTATTTATCTTATCAATAATAGCAGCAAGTGTGGTGGACTTACCGCTTCCGGTCGGTCCGGTAACCAGAACAAGGCCTCTTTTCCTCTGATATAAATCTATAACCGAGTCCGGAACGCCCAGTTCTTCCGGTGAAGGCACTTTTGTTCCTACGAGACGAAAGGCAAGCGCTGCAGAGCCCCTTTGTTTATATGCATTTACACGGTAACGCCCCAAATCCGAAATAGAAAAAGACATATCATATTCGCCGTTCTCCTCAAATTTGTTCCGCTGGGTTTCCGTCATAATCTCCAACACAATTTCCAAAGTATCGGCAGGTAAAAGCCTGTTATAATTTGTCATCGTTATGAGTTTGCCGTTTACCCTCATCTTAGGCGGAATCCCTACCGTAATATGTACGTCCGACGCCCCCGCTGTTTTTGCTTCCTCCAATATCCCTCTGATATTAGGCATAATTTACTCTCCTCGCCTTCGCCTGTAGTATATGGCCATTCAGCCCTTTCCTTTCCAGAATAAGGACATTATATCACATGCAACCCCTTATTTCAATTACAGATAATTTTACATTTTGCACGGCGGCGTCCGGGGCGTGCATTTGATTCCATAAAGGACCGTGTAAAAACGCCGGCCCTTGGAGGTTGTTTTTCAACCTCCTATGTGCCGTTGCGTTTTTACCCGAGCGGGAGCGCGTCCTGTTGGAACAAATACACGCCCCGGACGCCGCCATGCAAAATGACCCCTGCGTTAAAAAGTGGTTAATGAAAAAACAGCAATAAAGTAAGTTTATTCCTTTCACAGCTTCCCTTACTTTATCACTGTCAGACGTCTAATTTTTTATTTCGTTTTCTTCCATCTTTGCCCGCAGCTTCTGTAATGCTTTTTTTTCAATCCTTGATACATAACTGCGTGAAATGCCGAGCCTTTTACCGATATCGCTTTGGGTGGCTTCCACTCCGGTGGTGATTCCATACCGCAAAAACAATATTTCTTTTTCCCTGTCCGAAAGACACTCATCCAGCAGGTAAAACATTTTTTTCATGTTCTCATACAGGGAAATCCTGTCTACCACATCAAGCTGTTGTCCTTCAATGACATCCAGCAGATTAATTTCATTGCCTTCTTTGTCAGTTCCTATGGGTTCATACAGGGATACTTCCCTGGCGATTTTTTTTCTGGCACGAAGCATCATCAAAAGTTCATTATCTATGCACCGGCAGGCATAAGTGGCAAGTTTGCCTTTGCCCGCATCAAAAGTATCCACTGCCTTTATCAGTCCTATAGTGCCGATGGATATCAAATCCTCCATGTCCTCTTCCACATTCTGGTACTTTTTTGCGATATGCGCTACCAGCCGTAAGTTACGCTCTATCAATATTTCTTTTGCACTTACGGCTTCTTCACTGCTTCCCTCTTGCAGCATCCGAATATAACAGGCTTCTTCCTCTGAGGACAAAGGCTTCTTAAATGTTTTCAAGACAAACCCCCAAAGCAGATTTATTATATTCTATGTGCAAATTAAGATTCTAGTGCCTTTCCACCCATCTTTCCTAAAGCAAAAACTGTGCCATCACAAAATTGGCGACATCCAGCCCCTTTTCGGTAAGCGCCACTGACGCACCATCCGTCAAAAGCCCCTTCTTTACGTTTTCTCCAATCACGTTCCCGTAAACCTCATCCATGGTAACGCCAAATTCCTTTTGAAAAACCTCCTTTTGCACTCCCTGCACCATTCGCAGCCCCAGAAACATAAACTCCTCCATCTGTTCTTTTGGGGATAAAAAAATTTCCTCTGCAACTTTGCAGTCCCTTTCGCAATATTCTTTTAAATTGGACACATTCCGAAAACGGGTGTTTTCCACAAGGGAAGAAGCCCCCAGTCCAAATCCTGCATAATTTCCCCTTTTCCAGTAAACCAGGTTATGCTTGCATTCCCATCCCGGAAAACTGTAATTTGAAATCTCGTACCTTTGATATCCTGCTGTCTGAAGTATCTGTCTGGTCAGTTCATACATCTTGCACTCCTCTTCTTCGGATGGAAGATGCTCCTGTTTATCGCCTGTCCTTTCCATCTCTGCCTTTTCTCTCCCGTACAGTTCATAAAAAGGCGTTCCCTCTTCCACAATCAGGCCGTACGCTGAGAAATGGGATGGACGGGGCCGCAGTACCAGCATTCTTTTTAACGTTTCCCCGTAGTTATCAAGCGTCTGCCCCGGCAAAGCTGTCATAATATCAATATTGATATTGGTAAATCCTGCTTCCCACGCATACTTATATGTTTCCAAAAAATCTTCGTATGTGTGGACTCTTCCTAAAAGCTGAAGTTCACCGTCGTCTGTCGACTGCAAGCCGATACTCAGTCTGTTGATACCTGCCTCCCTGTATAAGGACAATGCCTCCCTGTCAACGGTTCCCGGATTCACTTCTATGGAAATTTCCGCATCTTTGTCCAGCAGATAAGACGCCCTGACCGTCTCCATAACATCACGGATTCTTTCCGGCAGAACCACGGAAGGAGTCCCACCCCCGATATACACGCTCATCACACAATAGTCTTTATATTTGACAGATTCCATTGCAATTTCCTTCAGAAGCACCTGCATATATTCTTCCTGTTTCTGCCTGTCTGCCACACCGGATAGGAAATCACAATAGTTGCATTTTTTAACGCAAAAGGGTATGTGGACATAGATACTCAATGTTTTCATGGGCTGCCTATTTCCTGTCATCCAGTTTCAAGACACTCATAAATGCCTTCTGGGGAATTTCTACATTGCCAATCTGGCGCATTCTCTTTTTTCCCTCTTTCTGCTTTTCGAGGAGTTTCTTCTTTCTGGTAATATCACCGCCATAACACTTGGCAAGCACATCCTTGCGCATGGCTTTTACGGTTTCACGTGCTATAATCTTACCCCCTACCGCTGCCTGAATGGGAATCTCAAACAAATGACGTGGAATTTCATCCTTGAGTTTCTCACACATTTTTCTGCCGCGCTCATAAGCGCTGTCTGCATGTACAATAAAAGAAAGGGCGTCCACTTCCTCCCTGTTGATTAATATATCCAGCTTTACAAGTTTGCTTGTCTCATACCCTTTCAAATCGTAATCAAACGAAGCATATCCCCTGGAACGGGATTTTAAGGCGTCAAAAAAATCATAGATAATTTCATTTAATGGAAGCTCATATCTGATTAATGCCCTGGTTTCTTCCATATATTCCATTCCCAGATACCTTCCCCTTCGCTCCTGACAGAGTTCCATAATCGGACCAATAAATTCGGTAGTCACCATAATTTCGGCACTGACTATGGGCTCTTCCATATATTCTATCACGGAAGGGTCCGGCAGATTAGCCGGATTGGTCAGCTCGATAACTTCCCCGTCTGTCTTGTGCACTTTATATACTACACCGGGCGCCGTTGTCACCAGGTCGAGATTGTATTCCCTCTCCATCCGCTCCTGAATTACCTCCAGATGCAGCAGTCCCAAAAAGCCGCATCTGAAACCGAAGCCCAGTGCAATAGAGGTTTCCGGCTCATAGTTCAGGGAAGCATCATTTAACCGGAGTTTTTCCAGTGCATCCCGCAAATCAGGATACTTGGCCCCGTCCGCCGGATACATACCGCAATATACCATGGAATTCACTTTTTTGTACCCCGGCAAAGGCTCTTTACATGGTCTTTCGTTGTCCGTGACCGTATCTCCCACTGCCGTTTCCATGACATTTTTGATGGAAGCAGTAATATACCCCACCATGCCGGCAGACAGTTCTTCACAGGGAATAAACTGCCCTGCCCCGAAATATCCCACTTCCACAACTTCCTCCACGGCCCCGGTGGCCATCATTCTGATGACGGTTCCCTTTCTGACACTGCCTTCCTTTATCCGCACAAAAACTATAACGCCTTTGTAAGAATCGTAAACCGAATCAAAGATAAGCGCCTGCAAAGGCGCATTGGCATCCCCATGGGGCGCCGGTATCTTTTGAACCACAGCCTCCAGCACTTCTTCAATGCCAATCCCGCTTTTTGCGGAAATAAGCGGGGCATCCTGTGCCTCAATACCAATCACATCCTCTATTTCTTCTATGACCTTCTGCGGCTGGGCGCTTGGCAAATCTATCTTGTTGATAACCGGAAACACATCCAGGTTATGGTCCAAGGCAAGATAGACATTTGCAAGAGTCTGTGCCTCGATGCCCTGTGCTGCATCCACCACCAGAATCGCGCCGTCACAGGCTGCAAGAGAACGGCTTACCTCATAATTAAAATCCACATGTCCCGGTGTATCAATCAGGTTAAAAATATATTCTTCACCATCCGAAGCTTTGTAAACGGTGCGTACCGCCTGTGCCTTAATGGTAATGCCCCTCTCCCTCTCCAAATCCATATTATCCAGTACTTGTGCCTGCATCTCCCTGCTGGTCAGAAGCCCCGTCTTTTCGATAATCCGGTCAGCCAGGGTGGATTTTCCGTGGTCTATATGGGCAACAATACAAAAGTTGCGAATCTTGCTCTGGTCAATACTTGGCATATCTAAAATCCTCTCTGTATATTCTGCAAAACAGGCAGACCGTCTGGCCTGCCTATCACTGCGACTTGCTTTTTGTTACCGGTATAACTGTCTGCACATGCGCACAGACATGTTTTCCATCTGCTTTATTGCTCGTAAATCATATCCCTGTACCACTTCAGACACCCTTTATATGCATCATAAATCTGGTCCATGCTGAGATTATGCACAATCATAAGGCGGGATACTTCCTGCCAGTCTGCATTTTCATAACGGGATATAAATTCCTGAACCAGTGCAAAAGGTCCCTTCTTCTCTATCAGCGCATCCCGTATATTTTTGGATACCTGCACAATTTTAAGCGCTTCTTCCATGGGAACATCCAAAATAACATCCAATACGGAAAAAAGCCCCATCAAAAACAACTCTGATGACTGTATTGCCAGAGAAAATGCCGGCGCCAGATTTTCCGCAAACTTTGCACGAAGCAGGGACAACCTTGTGATTTCATTGGGTTTGTCCGTGTAGAGCTCTCCTGCCACCGCAGTCGTCAGCCACTTTCTCAATTCTTTCTCTCCCAGCATGGCAGCCGCATGACGAATGGACGTAATCTGGGAATTCACCGTCATCCTGTTTACCATCTTAAGCAGGGAAATGACCAGTGCGGTATCCCTGCCGATTACATCTGCCGCCTCTGTCAGTTCAAAATCCGGGCTGTTGACCATGTTGAGCAGCTGGATATAATTAACCTTCAGCGCTGAAACATCATGCTGCCCCTTGTTGATGGGCACACGGAAAAACTTACCTTCATAAAACTGGTAACCGCCTTCTTCTTTCAGTTTTTCAAATATTTCCGCGCTGTCAATATTTCCGGCGCATAATTTTATATTGGGATATCTTTTGCTGAAATATACCCTTGCCTTGGAAATATCAATTTTTTTATGGTCCAAAAACATATAGTCCATAAGCAAAAGAATCTCTCTGTATTCCTCAAACTTTGCCACTTCCAGCTTACGCATTGCCAGTCTGTATCCCATGTTCTTTAACTCTCTCAGTCTTCGGACGTACATTTCCTCAGGAGGAATGGAATTGTCCATGAGGAGAACCAGTCTTTCATGCGGTGCATCACACTGCTCATCCATATCGGAAAATACAGATATGTTTCCTATGGGGACAAACACTTCCGCCTCTTCTGAAAGGGTTTCAATGCCCATACTCTGGATAAGTTCCAATCCATCCACATGCGCCGCACCGTCATGCATCCCGGTACCAAGCAGGCTCGGATTCAGAAAATAATTCTTTTTCTGTGTGAATAAAGAATAGGCACTGACAGCCATATTCTCGTCAAATAAAGGAATTAATGTTACAAGCATAGGTCTTTTCTCTCTCCTTTTATGTAGCATTTTGTCTGGTATTTCTGTATTTCCCTTATTATAACACACTAAACGTGCATTTGCACATATATTCTTACATATCTTTTTTATTATTTTATATCCACGCACACCCCATGCACGACAAACCGCAGTTCGTCCGAATAGGTGCAGGTGGAAAGCGTGACAATTTTCTCCTCTCCCGAAACCTCCACCCCGGTATCGTACAGGGAATTTTCCTGTAAAGTTAGGGCAAACCTTTTAAATTCCTCATCCGGTCCAAATCCCACCGTATAGATTTCATCCTCCAGAGATACAGTCTGCACGGAAAAAATACGAAAACGGTAAGCCGCATCCTGCGTATAAACGGTAAAATACTGGTTTTCTTCGTAAAACTCCTGCTCCTTAAATTTCTTTAACTTTCCGAACATTGAACCATTCTTCATATTATGTCCGTAAAGGATGGTATGATAATCGGAGAAATCCGGCTCATTTGCCGCCTCCATAAATATGCTGCCGGCCGTATTGTTTGTCCCATTAAAAGTACGCCTTAAATAATACCCGTTATCTCCCGAATAAAGAACAGGGTAACTGATATCCAGGTTATCAAAGGCAATCCAGGCAATGACATCTTCGTTGATTTCTTTTAGTTTGTCAAACTCAACAACCGCTTCCTCCTGCCACCACAAAAAAGGCTCTTCGATTTGTCCGTCTACAGGCGCAGACTGTTTGGGCAAGTGAACATATTCCTCAAGTTTTTCATACTCTGCATCACTTTGCAAATATCCTGCCGCTATCCAAATCAAGCCGCCCGCTGCTGCGGCTATCATTCCAAATCCGGCAACCCGAAGGATTGTTAAATTTCTTTTTTCTTTTTGTACTTTTTGTTTTTCGTTTTCCTCTTTAACATTCTTTTCGTTTTTTTTCAGAAGGTCTGCCAACAAAAAACAGATAAAAGAAACCGCAAATACAATCACGCACAAGGCTTTTCCCTCTGTTGTCTGCAGATAGGCTGCTGCTTTTCCCAGTCCCGGAATGCACAAAACCGGTCTGCCTATGACTCTGTGAAAGGCTACCGGCTCCGGGTCCTGCGCTTTGTTTGCATCACCTTTTGTGGTAAAAGTCTGATGTCCTTCGTCAATACCCACAACACGATGGGTCAGAACCAAGTCGGTATCTGTCCCCATCGTGTATGTAATGGTATCTCCGATATCTATTTTTGCTGCATCTGTCCTGCAGACATAAATTACACTCCCTACCCTGTAAGTCGGTTCCATACTGCCTGTCAGCACCTCATATATTTGTACGCCAAACAACTTTGGCAGAACAAGCGGCGCTGCAACCAGAATAACAACAACCATCAAGAATGTTCCGAGGAAGTTTAAAATCTTTCCAGCCAAGATTTTCCTCCCTTATCACTTCCTCTCAGTGTTCCAGTGTAGAATCAATCAATTTTAACATCTCCAGCGCACTTCTGAAGTTTTCTTTTTTCTTGCCTTCTACCCACGACACCGTCCCCTGCCAGGTATGATTTTCCCGGCTCTTTACTTCAATTATGAAACTCTGCTGTATATTGTTTACCGTTTTCTTTTCACTCATGGTATCATTCCTGCCTTTTTTCTTAGTTGCCACCACTCGTAGAAACGTTCCCTCCATCGTAATTCTCAGCAGTGACAGGCTCTCCGGCACTGTTTCGCCAACAGATAATCATCGTCTTTTCCTCATTATACTGCGGCTCAAAATTATCTGCCTGAATTGCTTCTGCACTGATGACAATCCGGAATGAAAGGTCCGCTGTTTCATTTCCCCAATTCTCCGGTACGGTAACCTCATTAAATAAAGTCGCACTCTCCCCCGCTGCTAACTTTTGGTTAAAATAATAGTAACCATCTTCTTCATTGTAATACCAGCCTGCATTGATGACAATTCCGGCAAGCAGTTCCTCTGTCTGCTCTTCTGATAAATTTCCAACGGTCAGCGTCGCCCTGATATAAGCATCCGCCGAGCCTTCGGATACGGTCACGGTAGGGTCCTTTATAAGCGTTTCACCGGGCAGGATATCTTTTACCTCATTGTTATCATCCCCTTCATAACCGGGCTCGTCAATTTCAATTTCAACATGCCCCATAGTGACAATATTTGTGGTATCGGACGTATCGGTAAAATATGCCAACGTAGCCCCTGCCCCGATTACCGCAAGCAAAGTGACTGCTGCCAACATGGAAATCATTTTCTTGCTTTTCATTGTCTTATCTCACTTTCAGGTAAAAACACGCTACTTTACCAGTTCACTTACCCATGTGTAGCTTCCGTCAGTGGTAAATGCAATATTATCTGCCTGTATTGCATAACCTTTCACGGTCAGGTTAAACACGAAGGAGGAAGCTTCTTTGTAATGCTCCATTACATATTCTTTTGCAGCATCAGCGGTTGTAAAAGTAGTCCCTTCGGTTACTTCCACACCGTTAATGGTATAAAACACTATCGGATTCCCATCTTTGTCAAGTACGGTCGGCTGGCGTCCGATATTTTCCTCTATCACCACGCCTTCAGCATTCTTGTATGTGAACAGACCGTTTTCGTCCTTAAAGTTTCCGATAATCTTATATTCTGCCGATGTTACTTCCGTTGCTTCTTCGCTCAGCTTCACTTCTGTAAACAGAGGAGCTGTTGTTGCTCCTGCAACAAGGGCGCCCTCTTTATAAACATAATAACCGTCTACCAGCTTATTGCCTTCGGGAACAGCAAGCTTATTCCCGTCTGCATCCACCAAATCCCATTTTTCCGCATCATACACTGCTGCAAACTGCTGCGCACTCATGGCATCCATCCCGGTTACCTGCAGAACGATATATCCGTCACCTGCACCGGTATTGGTAACTCTGGGGTCTTTTTTCACTGCTGCCCCCGGCTGCAAATCTTTTGCTTCATCAGGATTGAAGGAAGGCTCTGTCAGACTGATATCCACATTACCAACAGTAAATGTGTTTACCACATCCTCTGTCGCCGAAGTAAAATATGCAAGTGTAGCGCCAATCATGGCTACTGCAGCCAGACACGCCGTCAAAACAATGGCAGTTACCTTTTTCTTTTTCATAAAACTTCTCCCCTTTTACGATTTATTCGGCAAAATCAAACTCTGCAACCCATGCATAAACATTTTCCGTTACCATTTCAAAACCTGTAGTCTGGATTGCGAATGCTTTGATTACAAGGTCAAAGGAAGTGGTTTCCTGCAAAGTTTCAAGACCGGCAATATACTCCCTTGCTGCTTCTTCTGTCTCAAAAGTCTTATCTATGCCTTCAATCACAAAATATGTGCCTGCTGATTCATCTGTTTCGTCAACGGGAACTTCATTGATGGTAAAGTTCTGGTTGTATACACCGTTATCGGTAAACCTCACTTCATTGAACAGAGGAACGGATGCTTCATCCTTTGCAAGGGCATTCTTTGCATATGCATAAATACCGTCTACAAGGGAACCGTCCCATCCTTCCACTACAGCGCCGGTTTCATCAACCAGTACCCATCCTTCATTTACATCAGCTTCAAATCCAACTACAGCCATTGCGTCCATACCGGTTACTTTTACTGCTACAAACGCATCGTTTTTACCTGTATTGGTAACAGTAGGGTCTTTTGCAATCTCCGCCCCGGGCTCCACATCCAAACCGTCTTCAGGTTTCCAGTTCGGCTCTGTCAGGTTAATGTCTACCTTACCGATGGTAAAAGTATTTACTACATCATCTGTCTTGTCTGTCAGATAAGCAAGCGTAGCGCCTACCATAATAACGCCTACCAGACTTAAGGTTGCCAGCATGGAAATCAAGCTTTTCTTTTTCATTTTTTATTCTCCTTTAATTTAAATATAATGATAATTTATGTACTGATTCTTATAAATACAGTATATTGCCTTTCGGTCACATACCGGTCATACCGGCACAATTACTTTTCCTTTTTTTCTTCTTTTTTTTCCTCCTCAGGCTGTAGCACACCCGGCAGGAAATTCAGCACAATCAGCACAATCAGCACGCCGCAGACAGCCATGATGCCAATCGGGGTTCTGATATAAATGGTAAGATACCCTAACAGGGGTACATGGAACACTTCCCTGCCGACCACTGCCGAAAATGCAACGGGACTTCCGTCTTCCACTTCGTTGGCGTCTCCTTTGGTAATCAGTTCCTTATTTTCGCTGTCCACCGACACCACCCTGTGCGTAACCATGGTGTCACCGGAAAGCCTGTAAGTAATGACGTCGCCCGGTTTGATGCTTTCTGCATCTGTTTCTTTTACAAACACCACGGAACCTACGGCAATCCCCGGCTCCATGCTTCCGCTTAAGACTGCCATGTTTTTGCATCCAAACAGCATCGGAATTATCAAAAGCCCCGCGATGACCGCAAAGGCTATGATAATCAAGGTAGATAAAATGCTGCAAACTTTACTGAATATTTTCATGTGTATTCCCTCAGCTTTCCATTATGTTCTTTGGCGTTTGTTATGACTGCCCGTCATACAGATTCCAAATTTCCGTCATGTCCGTGATTGTTTCCCCTCCGGTTGTCACTTCGGACTGTACCGCTTCCTGATAAAGGATAATGTCAAAATCCATCCATGGCTTATCGGTTTCATTATAATCTACCGTTACTTTCGTAAATAACGGTGTGGTGGAATGTCCGGGCGCAACCTCCTGTTTAAAATAATACCAGTCAGAGCCATCCGGTTTTATCCAGTTTTCCGTATCAAAGTCCAAGGAAATCCTGTCATGCGCCTCCATGGGTGTAATTTCCAGCCGAATCCTCACATAGCAGCTGTTGTTTCCCGTATTGGTCACCCTCGGCTCTTTTTGGTACTCATGGTTATTTATTTTTTGAAAAATTTCCACGATTTCCGTGTTGACTGTTCCTACCGTAAAAATATTTTCCACGGAATTAGTCTGTTTCAGCTGCATAGCTGAAGTAACGCCATACGCTGATGCCAGAGCCACCAGAACAACTGCTGTTATCACAACTATGCCATATTTGCTTTTCCACATTCTCTTCATTTCCGACCGCCTTTTCCCGCATCCATACTAAACTTTACTTTTCTTCCGTTACTTCCCTTGTCTGGGAAACCACTACACTGCCTTCCTCATCCATTCTGAAACTGTTGATAATCATGTCGGAATGGGAATAGTACTTGTCGGAAGTAAGCTCATTCTTAAATACAAATTGAGGAACATTCTCCCTTGTCACCTGCTGCACAGCCGCATTTACGGATATCTGTCTGTATCTGAGGGAATCCAGTTCTTCTACTGTGTAAGTTCCCAGGGGAAGCCCGCTGACCGTTATCGACTTTGTCAGTTCCTTTTCGGTTTCAAAAGTTATGGTTCTGTAGAAAACCTTTCCTTCGGGACCGGAAATCCTAAAAGTAAATACCGGTGCGCCGTTTGCCATGTTTATTTTATCCACTGTCTTGGTAATGACAAGGCTTCCTGTTACGCGGATGTTGGTAATGGTTATTTGTCTGCTTTGTGCATCCTGTTCATAAACAGCCTCATATCCCTCCGGAACTTCTTCTTTTACTTCATAAGTATAAGGTTTGCCCGCTTCATCGTACCGGCGCAGTCCCTCGTAAACAAAACTCCAGTCATTTTCCGCACTGAGTACAACTGTCCTGCCCTGTACCGGCTGTCCGTTTCTGTATAAATGAATTTTAATGCTTTCTGTACCCGGTACTGTCATCTCCGTACCGTCAGCATTCTGCCAGATTTTTTCCACGGGGATATCTATCAGTTTATGGTTTACAATCCTGTTATTCGGAATATCGGTTTCCACCGTTATGGTTTTACCGTCCGCACTTTCCCTGACCCATACGGTATATTCCGTTTCATTCAGTTCATACCCTTCAGGCGCTTTTACTTCCTTTAATGTATAAGTTCCTGTGGCAAGACCGCTGAACCTGACATTTCCTTCTGCATCGGAAACTGCCGTGCCTACCAGTACCTGACCTGCTTTTTTGAGTTCAAACTCAGCGCCTGCAAGGGCGTTGCCCAAATCATCAGTCTTTTCAAAGGTCAGTTTTCCAATCGGCCTGTTGGTAATTACGGACTGCATCGGCGTTACATTGGGAAGCACAAACTCCATGTAGCAGTTGGAATCGTACCCGCCGCGCTCCATATAAAGAACCGTTACCTGATGTGTCCGCTCTGTATCTTCCGGGTCAATGACGGGCCTTACATTGCCGTTTGCATCTGTGTATACCGCATTCCACATATCCACGGAATTCAGTTCATTTCCTTTTGCAATAATTTCAAATCCGTTATAGGAGCTGCCTTCATAAGCAGTGGGATATGCGGAATGGATACCGCCCAAATCCAATACCAGATGACCGTCAACAAATACCCAGAGGTCGTCATCACCAATGAAGGAATATTCCAACGGACCTACATAATCTCCAAGGCTGAAAGAAAAGTCATACCGCATTCCGAAAAAGCAGTTATTTCCTTCCGGCTTTGCCCCACTCTTGGAAAATGCATTGTAGCGTTCTCCCCACGCACCTTCCAGTTCTTCCACCATCGCTGCAGTGTCTTTGTAATCCACACCGTTTAAGGGGAAGAAATTTCCTTCATTTTTTAACCCTGCCAGCGTTTCCTCCCCTGTCCTCGTATCCACGGAACTAAACAGCTGGTAGTTATAGCCGCTTCGCTCAAATCTCAATTCAAACTCATTTGGATAAACCTTCTTGTCATAATAGGTCACACCGTTTACAACGCTTGTAAAATCCTCGGATGTAAAGTAGCCCGGTTCATAAATGCCTTTTGCCATCACAAGCGTTTCATATTTATCCCCTGTCAAACCCTGCACCAGACCGGGCACAATCGCATCCGTTCCTTTAAGTACCGTCGTTTCATAAGAAATACCGGTTACCGGGTCAACATAAGGATATTCCGGTATTGCCCAATGGTTGGAGTTGTTTGTATTGGCATTTAAGGTTACGTTTACGCCGTCCACTGTTTTATTCATGGGAATATAGTAATCATGAAAATGGGCATCCCCGTAAGTGCCGATTGCAAAATAGCCCGAATATCCGTGATATACACCGTTTTCATCATAAGCATACTTGGGACTGTTAATTCCGGTGTTCCTTAAGCCAAGCCCGGTTCCGTTTCCCCTGTCACTGTCTGCATCCGAATCATCATACCAGAAGGAAAACGTCTTATCATTCATGGCAAGCACGGTAATTTTCTCGTACAGCCAATTATAATTAAAATTGTAAAGAACACTGTTTACCCCTACCGTGTACTCCGCACCGGTTACCTTATTTCTGAACACGCCGTTTCCCTGATAGGTATAGCTTTCGGATTTTCCGTACTTTGTTGTGCTGAAGGTAATCTCCCATGCACGCTTCATATCCTCTTCATTCACTGTTTTCAGTTCGGTATAACCGCCCAGAATACTGTAATCAAAGTAAGTAACGTCATCCCTGAAATTATCATTTCTGGTGTAATCATAGTACAGTTCCACTTCCGAGTCTTCGTTAATGGTAACTTGTACCCTGTCCTCGGTATAATCCATATCTTCGGAGGTATAAACAATGTTTTCTTCTTCATCCTTTACAACTATCTTAACCAGGTTATAAGAAGCATTTTTTTGTACGGGAATCGTCATTTCCTGAAAAACATTGATAACTTCCGTTTCTGATTTATATCCTTCATAATATAAACTGCCGCCCTCTTCCTGCCTGAGTTCATATTTGGGATTGCCGTCTTTATCCACATACCTGCTTCTGAACAACTCCTCTTTTCCGTTTTCAACCTGAAGGAAATGATGGATGTTTACGCTGCATTCACCGGTAACTTCCTCAGCTACCACTATAACATAAGTGGAAAAATGGTCTGTTACCATCTCCGGCAGATTTTCTTCGTTCAGGCCTCCCACCTGGGCTGCAACCGCATCCTCCGTGATATGGTAAACGGCAAGGCTTTCTTCCTGCCTTGGCAGAAGGACATCTCCTTCAAACTTAACCACAACATCGCCGCCGGGCTGCACGGTTTCACCGTCCACAAAAAGCTTGATGTCAAATGCCTTATACTGCTGCACTGCAAACTGCTTTTCCTCAGCCTCTGCCGCCAGCGCTTCGTCAATCACTTCAATCTGCTCTTTATAAGTCCTGTCCTGCTTAATTTCTTCCGCCCAAAGCACTGCTCCTTCCGGAATATCCTTTGACAGCGCCATCAGGGTAATTGTCACTCCGTCCACTTCTGTCTGCAGCGTCACGGTTTCCTGCAAATCATTACCGGACACATCGTTACCGGATACATCACCATAAAATGCATTGTTGCCGGATACATCACTTTCAGATACACTTTCCTGTGCTGCATCCTCGCCGGGTACTTCTTCAACAGCCGGGACGTCACTGTCAATCCCTGTATTTTCTGTTTCAATATTTTCTCCTTCCGTCACATCCGTGTCTTCAGAAGGCAGGTTTGTTTCACCGTTTTTAACCGGATTTTCCGCATCATTGCCGGATACCGTCACACTTTCATGTGCTTCGGCTATCACAGACTGCACATTTATGCCTGCCAATATCGTCAGACATAAACTTATCGCCATAACTTTTTTCATCCATCCGGCCTTCATGCATATCCTCCTTTTGGGTAACTGTTCCTGTTTCATTATGCTTTTTCAGCTTTCTGTCACTACTATACCAGCCGGCAGTCACACATCGGTCACATCGGGGAGAATTTGATTAATAAAGATAAAACAAAAAAGCAAGGAAAACTCCTTGCCTTTTGGTTCTTACTTCTGCTTTATATCAGACAGCTTATCAGTTCCAGTTCCCCGCAGAAATCCCCGACCATACTGCCTTCCTTATATACGCTTCCCTGCCAGCTGGTATTTCTTCTGGACTCCACTACAATATCATATGTTTCCAACATTCCCTGCTGGCACAAAATCGTTTTCTCATCGGTTTCGGGACTGGGAAATCCCCGAAAAGCCGCAGGGCGGCATTTTTTACCCAGAAAACTTCTTTTTTCCTGAAACGCCTGCGGGTATCCCTTTTCGTCAAACACTTTATCCACTTTCAGGAGCATTTCCTCCAGTCCGCAAAAAGTGATGCAGGCTTTCCACAGCGGGGAGTATGCCCTGCCTTCTATGTTGCTGTCTTTATGGTCTATACAAATCCGGATTCCGTTTAATGGAAAGCAGTTTGTTTTTTGCTCCATCCTGTTATCCCCTTTCCCCAAACCGGCCGGACATCGTCACTTCCTCGATGTCACTCTTTATCTTTATCCGCCTGCTGTCAGGATATTTTGAAAATCTGGAAAGTATGCGTGATGTCACCATCATACCGGACTCCTGGGAACAGGTGGGCAAAAGCACAACAAACTGTGTGTCACTGTATCTGGATGCCACATCCCCTATCCGCAGGGAATCCCGCAAAACTTCTTCCATCCTGTCCATGGCATTATTCAACAGGAATTTTTCCATTTTATCATTCTCTACCTTGACCATATCTTCGTTTATCGTCATTGTCAAAAGCAGTACATACTCCGCAATCCCAAGCCTGTGTATCCTTCTCGCTTCCATCCGGTAGGCTTCCCTGAATACCGCGTATCCGCAAATATAGGCGCCCTCCGGTTTTTCGGGTTCCAGCATGTCCTGCTGAATTTCCTCCATGGCCGCAGCTGCAGAACTCTTTTTCATTTTCAAAAGTTCCTTGTATATTTTCTTAAGCCCCGCAGTGTTGCGCACTCCCAAAGCCTCATACAAAATCTTCACTGCGTTTTCATAGTATTCCTCTGCCAGCTTCTGCTTATTCTGGTGTATCATGGCGCCAATCCGAAGACAGTGTATCTGCTCATCCACCTTGTCAAACTGCAGCGCTTTGGCACAAACCCTTTCCATGTTCTGATAGTCTTCTTCTCCCTCATATAATTCTGCCAGTTTTTTCGCACTGGAAAGAAAAAGGGAATGATAATAGGTGGAAACCGGAAGAATCCAATTGTTGTCTATATATTTTGCAAGAAAATCTCCCTGATACAATTCCACGGCTTCTTCGTAATATGTAATGCTTTCCCTGCCGTTTTCCGCTTCCGCCTTCTTGCCCATGTTGCAATTTTGTTCAAACAGTTCGGCATCCACCACAACTTCCATATCCGGATTCCAGTAATATGCCCCCCGGCTTGTCATGATAAAATCGGCATCCCCGAAATGTTTCTTAAAGATAGTACGCAGGCGGTACATCAGATTTTTCAAAGCGCCTGCCGGATTATCCGTCTCATCCTCTTTCCACAAGGCTTCCGTAAGTTCCTGTACCGACAGGGAACGTTCCCTGTGCAGCACTATGTAAGAAAACAGATTCACCAGTTTTTCCGAACGTATATCATCATCACCCAATATATTGCCTTGATATAAAATTTGAAATTTTCCCAATAAACTGACTGTAAAAATGATGACCGCCCCCTTTTTACCATCCTTACTTTTGTTCATTATTTTCCCAACTACTATACCTCTCTTTCAATGGCATTGTCAACAAAAAGGAAACCCTTTGAAGTAAGATGCCAAAATCAAAAAAGGAACGGCAAAATTCAGCCATTCCTTTTCTTCTCATTCTCCTTTTTGGGTTCCGGATTTCTTCTTGACAATAACCCAGATAACTGCAAGCAAGACTGCTGCCACCCCTGCAACGATGGCTCCCATTACCATTTTGTTGGGGGATTCCATACGGAGATTGGAAAGAGGTGTTTCTTCCTCCTCAATTTTAACCGTATCCTGTCCATCACCGGCTAACTCCCCGCCATCTCCAAGCGGTGTATCCTCATCCGGGATTGTTACAACATCCCCCTCATCTTCCCCAACGGCATTTGCGTCTTCTTCAGCCTGCGCATCCCCGCCTGCGCCGCCTCCGGCTACAGCCGCCTCATTATATATGATATTCTCCCTCTCATGATATTCTGTCGTGATGCCGCCATCCACATATTCTACGCGTACCGTTTCTTCCACGCCGGATACCTTGGCGCTGCTATAGGTAAATGTTATGATATTCCGTGAACTGTCTTCTCCCAGTACAAGGGATACCTCCTGTTCGGAATCCAGTTTATAGTCGGGAACCTGCTTTGCCGTATAGGAAACGGTATCACCCACATTGCCCATTGCGATTTCCGGCAAGGCAACCTGCTCTCCCGAAGCGGCGTCTACAAACATGACAGTGTACTCCACACCATCTGCCAGCCTGCCGTATTGCACCACATACTCACTTCTTTTGGAAACAGTCTCATCCACAGGTCCCCAGTTTTGGGCGGGAAGCACATAATAACCGCTGCTGGCAATGTCCCCGGCCTGCGGCAGGTCCGGATAAGCGCTTCCGGGCGTAACCTCATAAACAATCTTTTTCTCCCCTGCTTCGACTGCACCCAGGGTGTTTATTGCATATTCCTGATATTGGGCGGTAAACTCTCCTGCATTACCCGCTTTATAAATAATCTGGTAAGTCTTCCCCTCGGCTGCCTGTACGGATGGTCCGCAAAGAAAAGCAATCCCCATTATCGCAACAGCCGCTGCCAAACGAAATATCTTTTTTCCCACTGCTTTGCCCCTCCCTCTCATTTTGCCAATTCGTCCTTTTTCTTTTTCCTGCCTGCAAACACTACGATAAAAACTCCCAGAGCCAGTATGGCAAGCAGCGTGCCGATTGCCGCCGGGTCGCCGGTCTTAACGGCAACTACCACGTCTTTTACCGTTTCCACAACCTCCAGCCTTGGTTCCGTTGTCTTTCTCTCCACACGCTCCACAGTTACCGTGCCCGCCGGGTCATTGTAAGCAACCAGAAAATCAAAACCAAACTTACCCAGCGCATTGCTGTAATCATTTTCTGTCGTATTGGTGATGGATTCCCCGTCAAGTCCTACAGAAAAAATCAGTTCTGCATGTTCACCTTTTTCCAAAGTAACAAGGAACACGGTATTCTTCAGCGAACCGTCATTCATCTCCAGAAAGCCCTTTTCACTGTCCGAAATATTTCCCGCGTCCTGCACGGAACCACCCACCGTACTGTCATACAAAACAGTGTCATCCAGCTTCAGGCTGATATCATAGGCTCCGCCTGCTGACTTTCCGGCAACTTCCAGCGCTTCCAGCGCTTCCGCATTCATATAAAAATCAACCCGGTGGGAATTATTGTTTACAATCTCTATTTTTTGTTCCCTTGTTTCTCCCGGCGCCATGCCTTCAAAAGTATTTCCCAGATTGACATTGCTTCCGTCTTCCCTGGAAATGTTGTAAACCAGCTTGTTGTCTGCGGTAAATTCCACCGTAGGCTTTTCTGCGGCATAGGATACCGACTTTATGCTTCCCATCAGTACCGCCGCCATGCCGAACAGCAGCATTATTTTTTTCATTCCAGACCTCCCTGCAAGTTCCTTTTTACTCAGTAACGCTTGTTATATTCCCATCCGAATCCAGCGTAACTTCTACGCCCCATGCGGAAGAAACGGCATCTTCCCCTGCAAACTTCTGCACCGCGTCCGCTTCCACCTCAAGCTGTGCCGACATCCCCGCATACCGGTTGCCCAGCGATTCCGATATCACCAGCGCATCCATAAAATTGGAAGAAGACTCCCCAGCCGCAAGCGGCTTTGTATAATACAGCACAAGCTGTTCTTCATCCTCATATGTCTTTATCCAGTCGCTGCTCTCCCGGTATATGCTTATGGCAGAAGTATCCGCCTCAAAATCCTTGTCAAAGGCGCTGCCGTTGTAATTGCCCCATGATTTATTGATAATGACACGCACATAAAGGTCATAACCGTTGTCCACATCATTGGTTACGCACATCGGTTTTGCCACCGTATCCCCCGGCATAATTTTTTCAGCCGTCACCACCGTCTTTTCCGGCTCTGTGCCATCTTCATAGATGCCGATTCCGAGTGCTTTCGTGGAAATAATGCTCTCCCCTGTATCTGATTGCGCATTGATGGCAGCCAGACTGCCCCCCACAATGGCCGTCAGAACCAGGATGCCTGCAATTCCCATAAGCGCTAACTTCTTCTTCACCTTATCAATCTCCTCATTCTTATGCGTGGATAGATTCTTTGATACTATCCTGTATTATAAAAGTCAAACGTCACACAAAAGTCACACGGGAGAAAATAAAGAAAATCCGTCTTATTTTATTTCGCGTGAAAAGAAAAGTACCCTTCTTCCTTCTGCCGTTTGCGCAGGCGTATAGAAGCAATGATAAAAGAAGCATTATTGTTTTATTTGATTTCATTTAAATATAGCTGCACGCGACTCTGAATGATATCCAGAACCTGGTCTGCGGATTTGTCCCCGGAAATAAAACTCCCCATTTCTTCCACTACGATTGGCATTACGCTCTCCGCCCTCGGACTTGCAGGCCTGGCTGAAAAAAAGACCTCCCGCAGTTTCTCAATCTGTTCATCCGAAAGCGGTTCTTCCTGATATTCAAAGCTACCATACGCGCTGAGTCCCTCCGGCAGCTCATCGTCCTCCCCAAGATAGATAAAAAACTGCTCCAGTGCTTCCTTCCTCACCGGAAAACCATTGGGGCGTGACTGCATCGTTCCGGATGATGCCGCTTTTATAGCAAACTGCATCTGGTATTTTTCCGACACCAAAAACTCCAGAAAAGCCCGTGCGCCGTCCTGATTTTCACATGCCTGATTCACTGCAATGCACTTTCCATGCATCAAGTGCCCGCTTCCACCATCCTGTACCGGAAAACCAATATATGCCTCCTCATTCTGAAATACCGCCATGGCCAGCCTGACTGCATTCACATCATAAAGCCGCTGCAGCCAAACAAGTCCTTTACCGTCCGATACCCTCTGCGCCACATTATCGGGAGTGCTGTCATGGTCAGCATATTTAACTGCAAACTGCAGCAGTTCTTCCGCTTCCCCGCCATTTAAGAAACTGACGCCGTTTTCCCAATCCACCAGTCCCTTGTTACTCTCTGTGCTCAGTCCCAAATAGTAAAACAACCCTGCTTCATCTTCCAGGCCTGCAAAAAAAGCAGCATTGCTTCCTTCCATACATTCCATAGCTTCCTCCAGGCTCCAGCTCTTCCTGTTTCCCACCACATCCCTGCTCACAACCAGCGTATTGACGCTGCATGCATAGGGAAGCGCATACAGCTTTCCATCCACCAGCCCTGTCTTCCACGCGGAAGGCAGCAGTAATTCCTCATACCCCGCAAAAAGCTCCGTAAGTTCCAGCAGGTAACCCTTCCGTGCACCCGCCTCCAGACTGATAGCCTCGTCTGCCACAAGTAAATCCGGGCCTCCCCCGGAAGCCATCTCCGCCTGTATCCGGGTCAAGTAATCATCAAAGCTTTCCCCATCTTCTGCCGTACGGAGCACGAGCCTGTACTCATCACTCTGCAGATTAAACTCCCTGACCATCCGTTCATAATCTGAGGACACAAAGGTAACTGCCAGCACTAATTCCTTCTTTTCTTTTTCTTCCCTCTCCTGCCCCGTTTGCTCTGAAAGCTCCCACAAAAAACAGGTGCCTGCCTCGTATTCGCCAAATTGACCTTCCGAAAGCACCAGAAGGGAACCGTCATCCCTTACGCATGCACCGCGCCACGCACCAGCCATCTTGTTGTAAGTACCCTCACCCATAGAATGTATTTTCTCCAAGGACTGTTCCTCCATGGAAAATTTCCATATTCCGCCGTCATTACATAAATACCCTTGTGTCTCTGAAAAGAAAACAATTTCACTGATGGGCGACATATTGGTATCCTGTGATATAAAGACAGGCTGACTCTTCCCTTCCTTCCAGATGGTAAATCCGCCCTCCGAATAAAAGGCATTATTTCCCTCTATCTTCACATCTTCGGCAGACATTCCGCATAAAAATGTTTCCCCGTCAAATGGATTGTACACAATATCCCACACATATCCTTCTGAAAGCGTCGGCATTCCACCTTTTTCCTGATTATCCTTATCCAGCCAGAGCATCTGGTACTCCATCTCCGGAACCCACTGCCTGTAAAGAAAGTAAGTTCCAAAGTCTTCACCGTCAGCCCATACTTCAGGAAGTCTTTCGTAAAAATACTCCTCCTGCATCCGTTCCCCATAAAGCTCCACAGCAGAGCATCCCTCCTCCATGGACCATCTGCCCAGATAAGAAGCGCCCTCCTGCTCCTGCAGCAGTATGTGAAGAATCCCATCCCCGGAAACATATTCTGACCAGGTAAAAATCCAGGGCCGGCAGTTTTTTCCTTCCACCCAGTCCTCTGGGGTAATCATGTAGCTTTCCCATGTTGTATATGGCGGTTTCAGAACCTGTATGCAGGAGCCTGCATATATTAGTTCATCGGAAGATGAACTAATATGAAGAATACGATAGATATTTTCTTCTGCCATGCCCCATGTCCCGCCATAGCTTCTACCGTTCTCCGGTATCCTGTCTTTTATTGCCATGTCCGCATCCGGCATTTCAATCTGGTTTAAGCGCCATTCCGTCTGTGTTTCATTTTCCAGGATATCCAATTCTTGCTTTGTTTCCGTCTGCTCCTGTCCTGCTGTGATACCCGAAGAATCACGTCCTATACTACATGCACTCAAAAACAAAATAAATGCTATCAAAACCGAAACCCATCTTTTTTTCCATCGTCATTTCCCCCTTTTACAGAAAATCTTTTATCTTAAGAATTATTTCTTCAACTCCTCCAAATATAACTGTACCGGGTTCTGTATGATATTACAGACCTCCCCGCCGTCCTGCTTGCTGCAAAAAAATCTATTCTCCAAGGCTTCTGCGTTAAATCAATTTCGGAAATTCCTCATGAATTTTTTCATCACTCCATGTACCCTGTCCCTGACTCTTAACTCCCAAAATTTTTATAACTTTCATCACTCTGCTCCTCTTCTATATCTAAATCATAATTCATACCAATACACCAGTCAATTATTAGTTTGTTTTTCGTTATAGAAGGTAATCTGTCGATTTCCCACAATACCATTTACACTGCGCCTCTAAGCTGGAAAAAGGCGTACCCGGGGTTGTTACCACATTGAACCGGAGGGACATCAGTGTCTGGAGGAACTTATGGAAGTTTACCAGTCTACCATTATCGGAATCAACAAAATATTGAGAACCTATTGAAAGAGCAGGATTACCATCAAAACACAAAAAGCCTTATTCCCCATTTTAAGGAAACCGCAGGATGTTGTCCACAGCTATTATTCCATGATGGATTTGTCTCACCTTTTTTCCCACATCCGACTGCATCGTTTGCTGAAATATGTATTTACCTGTCTTCTCCAACAGCCGCCGGCTTTTCCACTATTTCAAACAGGATGTAACCGTACGACGAAACGGTTTTTCCTTCCACATTACAGACTGCGTTTAAGCGAAAACTCTTGTTTTCTTCCACTACCTCCATAACTCCCATCCTGTAAACCTCCCTGTCGCCCCATTCATTGAATGGCTGCAGGCTGGGTTTGTACGCAATTCCATCCCGGTAAAAAAAAGCCTCATACAGGGATTCCCTGTCAATGTCCGGATAAAGGCTGCCCATGTTGTGTGCCTGGCTGACATCTATCTCCAGTTCCATGGGCGTCAGAATCCAGCATGTGCCGTTTTGTTCCCAGAAACTAAGTTCCTCCTCCGCCACATACTCCCTGGATAAGCCCGTGGAATGTACCACAAGCTGTCTTACACCGTTTCTCTCAACGGTCATAACCTCCTTTATCTTTCTGGGAATCGGCCCCGTAATGTCCTGCAGATAAATATGCTCCTCATCCCACGTCTGCATCAGGATGCGTACAGGGTATAAGGACAGTCCGTCCTTTTCCGTAATTTCCACAAACCGCACATGACAGTTTTCAAAATCTCCTCTGCAAAAATCAATCAGATATCCGTGTTCCCAGTAAAGCACAAATAAAAGCCGCTGCCAATCTCTTTTGTTTCCCCATGTTATTCCTTCCCTGCATAAGTTCCCCAATTGTCATAACCATCACTTCTGTTTTCGTTACCTTGTCGGCATCCTAAAGTCCACAAGCGCCTTATTCAGATAGTCGTTAAATGGTTTCATGACTTGGAAAAGTCCTTCTGCCTTTTCAAGAAAAGATTTTGCATCATTCCATTCATCATCCTTTATCGGATATTCCAGATACCAGCTCTTAAATTTAAGATATTCCGCTTGCGGGTGCTCTTTCTCATATCCGGCAGGAACATTTTTCAATGCCGTTCCTTGCACGGAAAAATATTTTTTAAACTCCGGCTCATTGATAATTCCCTCCCATTCATTCCCATTTTGGGCGATATAATCCCGTATCATCGTCGTTGCATCCTTAAACATATCCGCAAACAGGCCGCCGCCTAAAAAAGACTGATTACCGGGTTTTATCATAAGATAATATCCGACAGGGACAGGCAGTTTACCCTTCGAGGAAATATGGGCACGGAATGCAGGATTATAAGGCGATTTATCATGGCTGAATCTGGTGTCCCTTACCATCTTAAACGTAAGGTCTTTCGGACTATTCTGTAAAACACTGCTGTCAAACTTACCGATTTCAAACATCAAAGCCTGTAATAACCCTTCAAACTCACAATTTGCTTTTTTATAATCTTCCTTATTCGCATGATACCATTCACGGTTATTATTCATGCTCAATGCCGATAAGTAGTCTAAAATAATCTTTGTATTCATAATCTGTCATCTCCTTTACGATTTCTGAATAATGGAAAACTGCGTGGATTCTAACAGCTCCCGTATCAGATGTTTCATGTTTTCGGGTGATTGGTAGGACTTGCAAAATGAGAAATCCTGCGATAATTCATCAATATCTTCCATGGCATTTTTAACATCAATCATGGTCTTAAGAGGAATTTCCGCAGCTGCCATATAATCCAGTTGCAGCGGGTTTATCCTGTGATTTTGTATTGCATAATTGACCCTGTTTTTACATTTACACCTGCCGTTGCCATATTCCCCGCAATACTGTCCCAGAAAATCCGCCATTTTTTTTCGTATGCGGGAAAGCCGCTGCCGGTATGCTTCCGGGGTCATCTCCAGAATATCCCCTGCAATACGGCTGTCTACCTTAAACATTGTTCCCAAAATGAAAATACACCTGCTTTCCGTATCCAGGCACTGCAACATCACATTGGTACAGGACATTTTGAGTTCCTCCGCCAGAATATCTTTTTCTACATTCTGCGTTAAATCAGGCACATCCTGTATTTTTCCATTTTCGATGTCATCCCCATAATACTCAAAGCTTAACGGAAAGTGTGCGAACATATGCTTTTTGTAGTTTTTCAGGTGATTGACAGCAATGCTGAATACCCATGTAGTGAATGAACTGTCACCCCGGAAAGATGATAGATGCGTAATCATTTTCAGCAGAATATCTTGTGTGGCATCCTCAGCATCAGCAAATGTACCGAGCATCCGCAGGGATAAATTAAATACAATATCCTGCACACTTGTGATGAGAGTCTCAAGTGCTTTTTTATCCCCTGCTGTGGCTTTATTGACCAAAGCCTGTAATTCTTCATTCGTCCTTTTATTCATTCATTTTACCTCCTACTTAATTAGACAACGCTCTCTTGTCTGTGTGACAAGATTATCATTGAAAATTAAGTGTTCCCATTGTATAAAATTTGAAATACAATGCATATCTGCAAAATACAACTTGATTATAAAGTATTTGTCTGCCACTTTCAAAGCATATTTATATACTTTTTCTATGGGTACACAAGAAAAAAAGACATCAAAAGAGCCGGAAAACCTACATTTCCGGCTCTTTTAATACTTATAATAATGATTTATGGAATTAGCATCCCATCTGCTTTGCGAACTTTCCCTTTTTTGTGTCCTGGCTGCATATCCTCGGAACTATGTATTTTACTGGCTTTGCAGTGATTTTTGATTGTTCTATGCCAGCGGCTTTTAACTGTATCCCCCAAATTTTATTTTGGGGGAAAATTTATTTTGCTTTATAAAAATTCCGATTTCTGATTTTTTAAATTTGGGGGATAGCCATTTTCCATTTGGGGGAATTTGGGGGATAAGATTCTTCCCCCAAATTTACATGACTACAATAAAAAATACAACATCATTTTTAATCCCAAAATTCTTTTACATCTCTCATATAAATTTCTTCTTTCATTACGCCAATTGATAGCAACCGCTCTTTCATACTATCTTGTTCATCTTTATCATAATAGTATGTATTCCATATTGTTTTTTCTGGGCTATATAACTGTACTGTTTGGAAATATGGTAAATCAACCTCTGACATAGAATGTCCAATTATATTTACAGATGTTATATCTACCAAATTCTGAAAAAAATCTCTATGAACATTTATTTGTTGATTTGTATCTTTAAAAATCCGTTCATAAAACTTTGCAATTGCGTGATATATACTTTTGGGACCTTCATCAAACTCATCATCTGCTCTTTTTGCCTTTTCTCGATATATATCAATTATATCCACATTTCCATGTCCAAGAACGGGTCTTTCTTTACAATATGGTGTCAATCCCCCATGTATATGGCAAATCCTGTCACTCGAAATTTGATACACTCTTTCTAAAACACTGGTATAATTGAATGTTAAAAAATAGTCCTCTGTATTTCGTATAAAACATGTCTTTCGCGGATATGCCTTATTTAAACGGATTTGTTTTGCCCATTTCCATACATAATGATTCAGTTTTTTAATAAAATGATATTCTTCTTCCCAATAGTCATCCATTGTGTCTTCAATCCCGATTAATCCTCCGTCTAATTCCATTACTTCTAATACAGACTGTGATCTCTCCTCCATTTCAACTTCATTCGCATGTGATAATTCAAACTCAAATGACTGCCATAAATACTGATATAATGCATCATCTCTCCATTTTTGCCACTGCTTATTTTTTCGGTTTCTATTATCTTTTCTTTCAAAAGGAGCAAAATCATACATCCTTTCCATTTGAACTAAAAAATCTTCCTCATACTTTTCAAGGTATTCTCTAAAATTCCAATAAGAAGTTTTTAACCCATGCCCTTTATCAAACCCATTCCCAATAATATATAATTCTGGCATTTTAAATTTCCCTTCCAAAATCAAATATCTATATAATATTGTCGATATACGTTACATCCTTTTTCTATTCCATATTGTCCTTCTATTTCATATTCCTCTGCCTCATCATGGTAGGTCAATATTTTATACCCAAGCATCGTTTCAATATAAATCCATAAATCTTCAAACCTATTACCCTGATACTCATTAAGAACACAGGCAATGCTATCGGCAATATTAAATGCTGAACCTCCTATACTCGCAGGAAAAATTTCTCTTTCTAATTGTTCTTTGAGATTCCTAACAAATTTTGTATTTCTCACAGCGTTCTTATATGTAAAATCACTCAGCGTCTTTCTATCAAATTGCAGTTTTGTATACTCCCATCTCGCAAATCTTCCCCAAAAGGGTAATAGTGAATAAAAATGAAGAATATCATAAAATCCTATCATAAAATTATGAAGCTGTTGAAATTCCTTTTCTAAAAGGAATGTGTCCTTATCAATAAAAAAATGCATTTCACTATTTCTCAACTTATTCAGTAATGATAAAGCACCTTTTACAGATGTTCCGCTATTTTGGGCATAATATTCCGAAAATAAATCATTTGTGATATCAATTATCTTATTAAATTCTATCGAAAAGAATTTCTTCATAGTCTGTTCATCTAAAGCACTAAAATAATCATTTAAATCTTTGGAATTATAGAAATCTCTTGCTGGCTGTCCATCTGAATTGCATCCATTTTTGAATTGTATTACACGATAATCCGTATTATTTAACATTAGCTGTTTAACAAATAATTCTACAGCATTATGAAGTGCAGATACAAAGTGCTTACGATATTCCAGAGTGGCCTTTCCCTCTAAAATACAGTCACAATATCTAATTGACATTGCCCATGCCTCAAGCGCATTATTCTGTAATATCTGATTTTTTATATAAGTCATTTATTCGCTTTCCTCATTTTGTAATAAATATAATCTAACATCCCTCTCTCCATGCTCATACCGCTCTAAACGATTCCAATATACAATCTTACGAATTCTTCTTTCTGTCACTCTAAATCCTGCTTTTTTTATAATATCTGAAACCCTTTGTTTCATTTCCTGACCTCTTTCCAAAGCATCCAAAACTATCTTCTCTAAATACTCCTGTTTTCGTTTATCTCCTAAATCTGTAAACAATGCACTTGCCGCAACCAAAGCAGTCCTCATATATTGTGCATGATCTTTGAATAAATCACTATCTATATAAAATCCTTTGCTCTCTATAAATTGGCTACAAAATGTAATTACCGTGCGCGTGTTGCCCTCCCGATATGGATGTACTTTCCAAAGCTCAGCTAAATATTTTGAAAATATTTCTGCCACTTCATCAAGAGATGCCTTTTCCCAATTGTAGTGGTTCATTTTATCTAAGACATATGTGGCATCCTTTATTATGTCAAAGCAATCAGAATACTCGATTGAAATACCTCCTAAGGCTGGCTCTGATTTTTCAATATTTATAATTCTGATTTTTCCTGCCCATTCATAAATATCCTGAAAAATATAATGATGCATATCACAAAGCGTTGCAAAATCAAAACGGCTGACGGATACTCCTGTCACAAGTTCCGCAAGCCGTATACTCGTATATTCTGCTTCCATGCACGATAACATTTCCCTGTCCCGTATATCAGCAAGATTCTTCAGAATATCTGTATGTGGATATAAATATGGATCTTTCATAATATTGTCCTTATTCTTTCATCTTATATTTTTTGTCTAAAACTTTACGCATATCCTCGGTGGTCATTTCTCCACGACTTTCTTTTTCAATTAATTTTTTAAATTCTGGGGATGGCTCTAATCCGTCTACTTTAATCATACCTAATGCATAATCCCATTTTTTATCTGTACTGACTAGCATAAAATCAACTCCCA
>ERZ777305.941-NODE-941-length-42262-cov-3.397233_pt1 | contig 42262 bp, 36 predicted proteins | sample MGYA00374965_ERZ777305 | MGnify/ENA primary metagenome ERZ777305 (study PRJEB29328, sample SAMD00013331) | mouse gut metagenome | study: EMG produced TPA metagenomics assembly of the Metagenome analysis of fecal microbiota from mouse which was promoted... | reverse complement strand
AACGAACAGAGCGGAAACAGCAGCGAAGCAGGCGACCAGCATGTAAGCGTTGTCGGGGTTGGCTGCTGTAATGCCAAGTGCCGCAACAACTGTCGGAGTAATCGCCTTAGCGGTAGCAGCCTGAGAGTACAGGAGCATAGCGGCTAAGAAGAATACAACAGCAAGCAGAGCCGGGTACTGGCTGATGGTCTGAGAAGCGAACGCCTTGATTTCGTTGGTGTGACCGGAAACGAATGTATCGCCAAGCCATGCAACGCCGAGAACGCAGATACAGGCAACCATACCGGACTTGAAGACGGATGTACCGGCAACATCACCGAGTTTGACTTTACAGAGGATGGTAATAAGAGCACCGACTGTAAGCATCAGGCTCATAATGGCCGCGTCACGAGGAACAACAACATTCTTGATCAGACCTACAGCCGGAGAAATCGCGGAAGCATAGAACACAACGCAGAGAACACCGATGAGGAAGATCCAAACAGAGAGTTTGGCCTTGGCATCGATCTTCATTTCATGAAGACCAACCGCAGGTTTAACCAAGCCTTCTTTGAGTCTTTCCTGATAGATCGGGTCTGTAGAAAGGTCCATCTTAGAGATAAGCGTCATGATGAACGCTGTGATCATGCAGCCTGCAAATGTAGTGAGAAGCCAAACACCCAGCAGAGCCGGATAGCTCCAACCGAAGGGTTCCAGAACACCTGTCATGTAAATAACAGCGGCGGAAACCGGAGAAGCGGTAATTGCAATCTGAGAAGCCACAACCGCGATAGAGAGCGGCACGGACGGACGAACGTTTTCACCCTTGGCCACTTCAACGATAACCGGGATCATTGAGAAAGCTGTGTGGCCTGTACCGGCAAAGATTGTCAGAACGTATGTGACAACCGGTGCAAGGTAGTTAATGTATTTGGGGTTCTTGTAGAGAATTTTCTCAGCAATGTAGACCAAATAGTTAAGACCGCCCGCGAGCTGCATCGCAGAGATAGCAGCGATCACGGAAGCAATAATCAGAATCACATCCCAGGGGATGTTGCCCGGTTTCATGCCAAGGCAAAGACCGAGAACGAGAACGCCAGCACCACCGGCGTAACCAATCCCGATTCCGCCAAGACGAACACCAATGAAGATCGCGCCCAGCAGGACAATGATCTGAAGAATAATCATGATATCCATAGTTTTTCTCTTATTAACTTGGGACAAAGGAAGGTGATCGGCAGAGGACGATATATCCTTCGTCCTCTGCCTAAGCTTCGTCAGAAGCTCCTAGTCACCCAGGGAGAAAGCCGGATTTAGAAGGCATACTTGAATGTTGCGCCAACACCGTTGGATTTAATCTTGCTTCCGAAGGCACCGTAGTAAGAGACTCCCAGAGAAGCACTCTTGCCAAGCTGGGCTTCAAGACCGACACCCACCGCAGCAACAGCGGAGAGTTTTTCGCTCTGAATCTTAGCTGTTGCGCCGTTTCCAAGTTTGAGTGTGGACTTGCCGCGTGTGTCACCCATGTACTGTGTCCAGTTCACATCAGCAACGGCCTTGAGCTTAGCAGCTCCGGCTTCAAACGGTACCTTAACGCGGGCACCAACATTGGTCACAGCAAGATTCTGGCTGTCGAAGCTGGTAGAAGCTTTTCCGCCTGCGTAATCAGAGTTGAAGCCGTCAGCAGACAGATGCATCCATGCTAAACCAACATACGGTTCAACATTGACAGTACCTAGATTCAGACCGGTGTAGGCCACTTCACCGAAGACCTGAGCAAGTTTTGCGTTGTAGCTCGGAGAAGAAGCAAATGCCTGATTTCTGTAGAAGAGAGCAGTACCGGCGTCTCTATCCTGATGAGAATAAGCAAAGCCATAGTTCAAGCGAACATCGCTGATCTTGGACTGACCGTAGATACCAAAATGCAGATCATCCGAGTCAATCTTGCCGTCAGCACCGCCCTTGAACTTAGTCTTGCCGGCACCAAAGAAGACACCAACCTTGTTATTAACGTTGATATCAGCTTCTAAACCAACCAGGCCAGTGTAGAAGTCGGACTTGAGCTTGGAGGAACCGGCACGGTCCATCTTCGACCAGTTGCCGACTGCGGACATCCAGAGGCGAGCACGGCCGTCATCAACATCAGCAACACGAGCTGCTCCGTCAATACCGATAGCCTGATCCTTAATGGCGCGGACTAAGGACTGACCGTTTGCAACAGTCATTGCATTTGCGGTGACATGGATATCGTTTGCGAGAGAAGCAATCGTCTGTCTTGCTTCATCTTTAGTTGCACTGACTAAACCGGAGAAAAGTGCTTCATCAGCCATCAGAGCATTAGCAACAGAAACGCCATTGCCGTTGTTTGCGTAGTCAGCAAGTGTCTTATCACTCTTCTCTAATACACCGGTGATCTTATTGCCGTCGACAGTGATTGTATGGTCAACCAAAGCGTAGTCCGGTGTCACGATAGCGTTGTTCGCACCTTCCAGGGTTTCGGCTGTGACTGTACCAACCTGTACATTACCGTCCCAGGCCTGTTCGAATGCATCATTTGTGAGAGAAGTCACTGTGATCTGAGCACCTTCGTTGAAGGTCAGGCTCTTGAGCTGAACGTCCTGATCAGCGATAACTGCAAATGTACCGCCGTCGTTAACAACAACTGTAGCCTTCTGAGCTTCTGCACGGCTAACACCGCCAACTACGGAATGGAGTTCTCCTTTCTGTGTGAACTGATCGTTGTATGTCGCCAGTACACCGAAAGTACCGCCGTTTACGTTAACCGCACCGGAACCGAAGGATTCAGTAAAGCCAAAGAGCTGACCTTCTCTAACTTCTGTTCCGCCGGTATAGCTATTGTTTCCTGTCATTACGAGGGTACCTGTACCGCTCTTAACGAGTTTACCCTTGTAAAGGTCGTTATCGATCTTGTTCTGGATGTAAGCGGCACGTTTAGCGTAGTATTCTGCGCGCCACTGCTTTGCCTGTTCAGGAGAAATAGCATTGTCATAGAAGTCAAGGTTTCCATCCAAGACAACCATATCATCGCCTAAAGTGTAGTCTCCACCAGCATCCGGATCTGTGCCATTCTTAGTAGCTTCCATCCAAGCTTTATCTTCTTTTTCTCTCTGCTGCAGACCTGCTTCTGTAATGTCATTGCTCCAAACATCCAGAGGCTCAGCTAAGCGGTATTCAAAATGATCTAAGAACTGTCCCGGACCATACATACCCTTATCAAGATCAGGCATACCCCAACCATAGATGACGTCAGGAGTACCTTCTGCGGCAGTCCAATCTGTGAAGGGTTTGCCGTTAGGTCCGATATGTGTGGCTGTTGTGTACATGACATCCTTAACCTGAATCGCTGTCATGCTCGGGTAACGGGATTGCAGAACCGTAAATGCACCGGTAATCTGCGGATCAGAAGCTGATGTTCCGTTAAAGCTAGTGGTAGTAACGCGGCCACCTTCAAGGCTGTTAGTCACATAGGTCGTACCGATTCCGGGATAGGCTGTCGGACCTGCCATTGACCACCATTTTGCTAAACCGGCTTTGCAGTATGTTGCCTGCATGTACTGGTTATTATCGCCTTTGGTTTGCATTACGCCGACGGCATTGAGCCAATTCTTTTCTGCTTCAGGGTTGAAGTACGGATAAAGACCCTTCAGATAGGGAGTACCTCTATCCTGATTGCCTGCAGCCCAGGACTGAATAACATTAGTGCCCTTAACCGCGTTGTATGCGCCATCTAAGAAGCTCGGTTCATCACCGTATTTCAGTTTGAAATACATGTATTCCCATTCAAACGCCGAAGGATTTGCAGAATATCTGGATGCGCCGGGAACATCGTCTAAACCTAAGAAACTATAGTCACCAGAGAAGGTGACAGAGTAAGCCGCTGCCGCTTTCGCATGATCTCCTTCTCCTGCAAGAAGAGCTGTCATTTCGTCAGGAGTCAGAATATGGCCATTAGAACTATAAATCTTAGTATTTGTTCCGTAAGAATTATTGATCATGCCTCCTCTGTACTCCCCGTTGGAAGAGTTAACAGCATCAGCAAGAGCCTTGTAACCATTGTAATAGTAGTTGTAATCCTGGAACGGACCGTAGTTATTGTTGTCATTCGCACCGGTATTTCCAACAATAACGTCTGCCTTAAAGGCAACGCCATGACCGTATTCGCCATTACGTTCGGCACCAATCACACCTGTAACCTGTGTTCCGTGCGCATCGTTCAGGCCGATTGTGTAATTACCGGTAACGTCAAATTCTTCACCTTCTGTAAAAGGCTGCCCTTCTGCCGGTGTAGGCTGGACTCCTTTGTTGATTGTTGCATAAATACTCTGGGGATAGCGATTACCCGACGAACCATATGTACCAGTTACGTGAGTTGCAGTGATACGAGGTGTATCTAAGTCAACATTACCAAGCCACGCCGCGGAGTCCATAACTGCAACCATAGTGTTCTGGCCGAAATATCCCAACGCATAAGCGGAGGAAGCCTTCATTGCTCCGAGGCCCCAGTTGTAATTGTATTCAGCAGTTTCCCAGGAAGCCTTATCTCCTAGCGTACCTGTCTCAACATAGGCAGCAGAAGCAGCTCCGCCAAACGCGAGCATTGCAGCACAAATAGCGACTGATACCTTTGCTCTTTTGCCGTGAGAATTCTGTTTCTCACTGGTCGTGACAAAAGATTGTCTAGCATCACTCCAGATAGCCTTAAATGCCTTATTCATAACCATTTCTCCTTAGGTTATCCATAAAACTGGATTAATTAAGAATGCACAGAAAAACACCACCTAAAATTCTGCGCTTTGAGGAAAAACCTCTTTTTTATGATTTAACATTTAGAAAAGCTTAGCAACATGGATAATACTTAAAAATATATAAAAAAATTTGCTCATTTAAACCGATTTTATTATACGTTTAATATTAGATATTAAATACACAAAAATAAAAACTAAATGATTGAATATTAAATATATTAATATATAACTATTAATTTTTGAAAATTTAAAAATATTTTTATAATAAACTGCTTTATTTTTATTAAAAATACTATACTCGAGATTTTCATAACTTATTACATCTATTTATAAAAATTCTATATTTTTTAAATTAACATGTAGAATTTATTAATAAACAGAAGGAGATTAATTAAAGTCAAAAAAATTATTAAACGAATTTTCTGTCTTTGGTCTTAATGTCAAGTACAAGATTCGTCTTTCTGAAACATACTTTTTCGTGTAAATTTCCCTTTACTCGTCTTTTTTAAATTGTCTAAAACTCCGTATGGATACCCAACATCTAAGCATCTTTATTTCTGTAGCCGACGCCGGGAGCTTTACGAAAGCCGGATATCTAATTGGTAAGAGTCCTCAAGCACTGTTTAAACAAATCTCAACGCTTGAGGAACGGATAAAAGTTCGATTATTCGACAGGAGCCCCACAGGATTGACATTGACTTCTGCAGGTAAGTCTCTATATAAAGATGCGAAATACCTTATCTCCTTTTCAAAGGAGGCCTTGTCTAGGGCGCGAGAGATTGAACGGAACGATGGCAATTTAATTCGAATTGGCATTTCCCCTTTTACTTCTGCCAAATTCCTATCAAAAGTTTGGCCAATTGCAATAAAACAGTTCCCAAATCTCAAAATACAATTGGTTCCATTCGAGAATGACGAGGTAACAGAGTGGGACGTCCTGACCCACCTCGGTTCAGAAGGGAAAATTGATGTTCTGCTTTGCGCTTACGATGACAGCTTTTTAACAGAGAGACAGTGTCATGCTCTAAAACTCCGAGACTTACATTTCACTCTCTCAATGACAGCCTCTCACAAATTATCTGATGAGAGACTGATTACGCTGGACCGCTTAGCTGAATTCTATTTCCCTGCAATACGTTCTATGAGCGTAACTCAAATCACACGATCAGCGACGAATGTTCAGCAGGGGGGGTATTAATTAGAGAGCTTCCATGGTTCCATAGTTATAATGTTTTAAAGAACATCCTATCAACAGCTAAGATTCCTTGCCTGTTTTTCGAAAAGCTCTCAATGGACGTATTAAACCTTTGCGAAAATACGCAAAATTTATTTTTAGGAACAGATGCATGGGTGTTCTCCCACCCCCTGCTTAAAACTATTCCTTTTGATACAGAGCTAACACTCCCCTTTGGAGTCCTTCACTCACGAAAACCATCAGCTCAAGTCAAACAATTTCTCAAAATTGTGGATTTTGTAAATGTTGAATATAAGAACTTTGAGCTTTGGTAAGCAGAGATCTTTGAAACGCTGTCGCCCTTAGAGTATTTCCCCTCCCTTGTGCCGTGCAGCATTGAAACGTACAGCTCGGGTTTCTCTCAAAATTTTTGAGGCAGAATCTATGCAGATTCAAAGAGACCTCTGCCAAATAACTATTATCGAAAATCCTATAATTAGAAAAGTACTCTAACATGCTATTTCTAGGAAGAAAATCAATGCAATAGTGCTCGCCTATCGTTCACAGGAATCGGCACCCGATAACACTGTTCCTGCCGCCCTATTGTGTCAACACCTCAGCGTCTCGTAAATAAAAGGATGCTTTTAACGAATTTCATGGCATCCGTTAAATTTCTAAACGCACTACTCGTTTATTTTCTATCTCGATAGGCATTTGGTCTGTCCGCGCCAACTTGTTGATTTTGAATACGAAGTCAAGCATTCGATAGCAACAGCACACACGATCCATAGAAAGACAACACCATTTAAGGCCAAGAGAACACATACGTTAAAACCTGAGCAAACCCGTTGAATACTAGGGAAAGTCTCAAGGTATATTGTTCGTTAATTTTGGTTTAAACGATTTGTTACGTTTTATTATTAACCTCATAGGTAGAGGTGCAGACCTTATCAGTAACCGTTCTCAGCATTCGAAGCATTCGAGGACAGTAAAAGGAAGGCTTGCCGAAGGGATTGAAAAAACTTCGATATTTCAACCCCTGGGCTGCAAAAGAATATTTTGCAGACTGTCACTGAACGTGGAGCGCTACCGTGTCTTGAGCCTTTTCTTCTCTGCGGAAGAACATATAGGTGAAGGTCCCTGACCCGACAGAGCTCTGATCTTCACAACAAAAAACAAAGAGATGAAGTTATGCAAGACTCAAATCACTCAAATCCTATTGCACCGTGGCAAGCGATGACTATGCTCGCCCTCGGCATCGCAATCATCTTCTTCGGCTTGATGACGTTAAAAGTAAACGCCAGAATCGTTCTTGCCGTTGACGGCGCCATCATGTGCCTTATGGCCTGTGCGTTCGGAATTAAATATGACGAAATCCAGAAGGGTATCAAAGACACCATCGCCTCCATGCTGATCGCAATGCTGATTCTTTTAGCAGTCGGTGTTCTCATCGGCACATGGATGGCTTCCGGAACCATCCCTGTAATGGTCTACTACGGTATGCAGGTCATCACACCGGCCCTTTTCCTGCCTGTGGCATGTATTCTCTGCACACTGATGAGTACGCTTGCCGGCACGTCCTGGGGCACGCTCGCCACTGTGGGTGTTGCCTGTATGGGTGTCGGCGAAGGCCTCGGTATTCCTCTTGAAGCCGCAGCCGGTGCAGTATGCGTCGGCGCCTTCTTCGGCGACAAGATTTCTCCTCTAAGCGACTCTCCTGTCATTACCGCAACCGTGACAGACACACCGCTTATGGAGGGTATCAAGCACTCGCTTATCTCCACTGGTCCCGCCTATTTAGTCAGCCTGGTGTTCTTCTTTGTTTACGGTCTTGAATTCAGCGGCGGAAGCACAGCTGAAAGCGCAACTTACGTTGAAATTCTGAGCACCATTGAAAAGAGCTTTAACCTTAATCCGGTTACTCTGATCCCGGTATTTGTCGTCATCGGTCTTATCGCCTGGAAGAAACCGACAATCCCGACATTTGTCGCAGGTATCGCTGTAGCGGCAGCAATCGGTATGGTTTTCCAGGATGTCTCGCTCAAGAACATGATGAACTACATGTACAGCGGCTTCTCCATCCATACGGATTCTACCTTTGTGGATAAGATGCTCAACCGCGGCGGCTTCACCAGCATGCTCAGCACGATCGGCCTTCTGATGACTGCGGCGATTTTCGGTGCTCCGCTCAGAACCGCAGGTGTTGCAACTGTATTGCTCGACTACGTTCAGAAATTTGCGAAAAACAGCAGAGTCATGGCGTTCTCCGTCATGTGTCTGCACACCCTGTTCTTCATGATCACCGGCGCATACTACGTCAGCTACCCGGTTATCGGTTCTATGACTAAGGACATGTTCCCGAAATACGGCCTCGAACGTAAGAACTTGATGCGTACGATGCTTGACACAGGAACAGGCCTTGCCCCGCTCATCCCCTGGTCCACAACAGGTTCTTACACCGCTTCTACACTCGGCGTTGCAAATATCGCATTCCTTGCCTTTGCTCCGATGCTTTGGCTCTCCATTATCCTGTCTGCGGTTTACGCGCTCACAGGCATCGGTATGGCCAAGATTAAAGACAGCGGAGATAACTCTGCAGAAACTGTTCCCGCCCAAGCTGAACTTGCCCGAGAGTAACAAACTATGGAAAAAATATTTGAACGCTGGTATGACCTGATCAATATCAATTCTGTTTCAGGTCATGAAGTAGACGCGGCTAACTACTGCGCCAAAGTCCTGGAAAGTTTCGGACTGACGGTTCACTACAGCTATTTCCCGGAAGACTCCGCCAAAGAAAGGCCCTCTATTTGGACTGTGCTTGACAGCGGCAAACCCGGCAAAACCATGCTGCTCATCGGCCATATCGACACGGTCGGCGTCAATCTGGCCAATTGGAAGACTGACCCCTTCCATGCTGTCGAAATTGACGGCAAGGTATACGGTCGCGGCTCTATGGATATGAAGGGCGGCGTTTCCGCGATCCTTTCAACCGTTGAATACTTCTCGCAGCATAAAGATGAATTCAGCGGAAAAATTCTGGTTTGTCTTGTGGCTGACGAAGAAGGTCTTAGCAAAGGCACTTACCAGCTTGTTGCAGAGGACTGCGTACACGCTGATTACGCCATCATGGCCGAGTGCCGTTACGATAACGTCGCAGTAGGTTTTAGAGGCCGCTTCAGTTTTGAGATTACTGTGAAAGGAAAAGCCGGACATGCGAGCCGCTATCCTGAAGTCGGAGAAAACGCTCTGGTTTCCGCCGGGCGTCTGGCCGCTGCCATCGAAGCGCTTCCGACGCTCACACATCCCAAGCTCAAGCACGGTACATGGTGCGTACGATATCTTTGCGGCGGCAACCAGAACGCTTTGGTTGTGCCTGACAGCTGCTACATGTTCGTAGACCGCTATGTCGTTCCGGGTGAAGATGAGGAACTCTGCATTCGTCAGATGCAGGAAGCCGCTGACAAAATCGGTCTTGGTGACAAAGTCGACATCCGTCTGAAGCCCAGAAACAGTCCGTACATGAAATCGTTTGCGATTGAGGAAGACCATGAGCTTGTGACCGCACTGCGTCAAAGCTTCACAGACATCACCGGAGAGAATCTGCCGATCGACTATGACCCGTCGGTTTGTGACTCCAACATTGTCGCTGTTTCTCTTGGCATCCCCGTCGTCACATTCGGGCCCTCAGGCGGCAACATGCACAGTGACAATGAATACGGGTATCCGTATCAAGTGAAGAACTGCTGCGAAATTTATAAAGAGACGATCCGTAAACTTCTCAAGCCGTAAGGTTCAGCAGATTTTTTTGACTCGCTCTCGGCGTAAAAGCCGAGGGCGAAATTTTTATTTGGCAGTGCTTGTCTTTACATTGAACCTTGCGGTAAATAAAACGGCAAATGCGGTCCGCAGCACACCGTCTCTCTAGATCATCGACAAAACTGTAGAGGTCAAGCACTCCTAAAAATCAAAAATCGTGCGGCACTGCTACTTAGAAACTTGTTCATTCATACAAATCCGTCTTGCAAAGTCCGGTTTTGCTGAAGCTGAAAAATTGAGCGGTATAAACGAATAACCAATCTGCATCTTCATCCACTCTCGGATATAAATAGCGCTCGCCTCAGCTGACTTTGGCTGTATAGTTAAAACTCGAGTACATTAAGTGCTGTCGGGAAATCCGGTAAGAGTACACAGGATCAAATCAATGATTGATGAAGAGAAAGAAGACCTCGATTTAAACCAACTTTTTGCCTCTATTCGCCAAAGGCATAAAAGGCTTGCATATTTACAAAATGATGTTCCGGCGCTCGTAGCCCAATTGAACGACGAAAATCCGACAGCGGCACAAGCTGCAGAGAAGCAGCTATGTGACTTTCGAGATGCTTTATTTGATCAGGAAGATGACTGCTACTTTTTTCTTGACGGCACAATTTTAGAGCCCGGCATTGCCATCGATCTGAATCAAATTCTGAAGGTAGAGAATTTTACCGAACTGCAAAAAACTGTCTTTTGGACGCTTCAGGAATTTTTTTGCTGCTACAAGCTCGGAGAACATTTAGATCAAATATTGGAGTTCGGCCTCTATGACATCGAGGACGATAATTTCGAGGATTCAGAAGAGGAAGATTCGGAATTTCAAGAGCCTTCCGAAGAAGATCAGGACTTGGTAGTTCAGGAAGCGAGCGCTGTCCTGCTTACTCTGCTGAGCTTAAAAAAGGAAAACGGCAGACTTTCCGACTCGGCACAAGGATTAGCAAACGACATTATTCAAAAGTTCAATTTGGACGTAAATCCGATTTTCCCTGACGAAAAAAGGCATTAATTTCCCCATAGAGAAAACCATGAACCATAGCGAAATCACACGAGAAGAAACCGCAGAATTTCTGTCCAAAATATTAACCATTCAAAGCGAAATCCTCGCTAATCCGACGGCTGAAACCTGCAGCCTGTATCCTTCAGCCGAGCAGGCATTCAATGCCCTTTCAGAAGCTCTGGGCTGCAGCGGAGAGCCTTTCCCGAATATTGCGTTCAGTGAAGATTTCAACCGCAGTTTCGCAAAGCTCTTCTACGGAATCGGTGAAAAAACGCTCGGCTTAACTCATTCATTCTGGACAGAAGGCGGACTTTCGACCGCCGGAACAGGAACCAGAAACGCATTTGCAATTTACAGAAAAGAAGGTCTTGGCAACGCCACCAGCCTTCCGGACGATCATTTGGCTGTTGAACTCGCCTTCATCGCCAAGCTTCTATCAGAAAATAAGATCAGAGAAGCCGTCGACTTTACTGTAAAAGAGGTTTTGTCCTGGTGGCCAAACGCGCTGCTTGGTATTCTGCGCGCAAGCAGCAGTGAGGACCTGAACAAATTCTTCAAGTCGATTAACTCTTCGCTGCTCATGGTCAGTGAGCTTGCAAATTAAGCATCTCTAAGCCCTTGTCGTTCTCTTTCCTTGATATAGCATTATTAAATCAAGAAAGGAGGACTTTACATGACCGAGAAGAAGACTAATAACGGTCACGGCGGAAAACGCGCCGGCGCAGGACGTCCTGCTTTAGACGGTACAAGACGAATTTCAATCTGCCTCACCGAAGCGACCTACCCAGAATTCAAACGAAGAGGCGGTGCTGTTTGGCTTCGACAGGAGCTCCTTCGCAAACCGCAAAAAGAAACGTTCAGCGATCAGGAGCTGGAGGAGGTATCAGATGATGTTTGCTTTCCTGCTGCAGATCTCAAACCTCTGCGTATCCCTGTCTATGAATACGGTGTTCAGACTGGTTTTCCTTCTCCCGCAGAAAGCTATATTGATCGATCCTTAGACCTTAACGACTTTCTGATTCCAAACCCTGCGGCAACCTTCTTTGTTTACGTCAGCGGAGATTCCATGAATTTGGCAGGGATGGACGACGGTGATCTGCTGATTGTTGATCGTTCTTTAGAACCCAAGAACGGCGATATCGTCATCATGAGCATCGACAATGAATTTACCGTCAAACGCTTTGAGAAGCTAAACCGCAGCATCCGACTTATGCCTGAGAGTTCCAATCCCGTATATAAACCGATTTCGCCGAAAGGAAACGAAGAATGGCGGTTTATCGGCGTTGTCACGCATACGATTAAAAATAATTAAGGTTATGGCCGCCCTGGTCTTCGCCTTGGTGGACGGAAACTCATTTTTTGCCTCATGCGAAAAGGTTTTCGTCCCGATTTGCGGCATCGGCCCGTCATCGTGCTGAGCAATAATGACGGCTGCGTCGTCGCGCATTCAAGCGAAGCAAAACAGTTAAGCATCAAGATGTGTCAGCCGTTCTTTGAAATCGAGGATCTGTGCTTTCGGGAGAACGTCTCGGTATTTTCCATCAACTATGAACTCTATGCCAATCTCTCCGGACGCATGATGAGCACGATCGCTTCACTTACGGACAGCATCGATCCCTATAGCATTGATGAATGTTTCGCGAACATGACCGGCTATGAGCAGTTAAACATCAATCTGACAGAACTGGGTTTTCAAATTAAAGAGCGCGTGCTGCATAATGTCGGCATACCTACCTGCGTAGGGATAACTCCGACCAAAACACTCGCCAAATACTGCAATCATCTGGCAAAGCACTACCGCGGTATAAACGGCGTATGCAACTGGCTTGACCTTACGCCTCAGCGACAGGCCAAAGCGCTAGCCTGTGAGCCTGTTTCTGAAATTTGGGGTGTAGGGCGTCGATACACAGAACGACTTAACCTCATGGGTATAGAGACCGCTTTAGATTTATCCCGAGCCGATCCGATCAAGATACGCAAAGAATTTGGACTGGCTCTTGCCATGACAGTAACGGAACTTCAGGGCGTCACATGCATTCCTCTGAAACTGATCAAACCCAAACGCAAACAAATCATGCGGAGCCGAAGCTTCAATTCTCTGGTCACCGCAAAAGAGGATTTGATCGGCGCTCTAACTCTTCACGCTCAGGAGTGCGGACGCACTCTGCGCAAAGAGGGTTCATACGCACAAGTGGTTGGAATTGTTCTTAACACAAACAGCTTCCGCACTCAAGATCCTCAATATCATGCCTATCCGTGTATTGGCCTTTAGTACCCAATCAGCGATACTCGTACTCTAATCCGCTGCGCTTTGAAACTTCTGGATAAATATTGTCGTTCGGGATACCTGTACAAGAGAGCCGGAGTGTATGTGGGAGAAGTCATTCCCGAAAAAAACACCACCGGAGATCTGTTTGCTGAGGCGGAAAACGCCCGACAAAACGTTCTCTGCGGGCTCATTGACAAGATTAATGACCGATACGGCAAACAAACACTGAACTTTGCGTCATCGAGCTTTAAGAAAGAGAACTGAGAAATGAGGCGCGGCCGCTTAAGCCCCGGATATACCACCTGCTGGACGGACTTACCTCGAATTGGAGCACTGCGAAGCGAGCTTCGGCACAGAGCGTACTGACCTGTGAACATGTTCACGGAAGAAGAATCTCAGCACTTGAAACGAAGAAAAGGCGCACCGCTTCTCGGCTAATCTCCGCGGCGATTCCATCGCATTTAACGCTAACTCTTTGAAATTCTGTGATGAGTTTTTGTCAATCCGCACAGTGAAGTATTTAGAATTTTAAGCACCAAGGACAAAACATCTATTAAAAGCCAACTATGTTTACCACAACTATTCTTCACTCTTTATCGGCGCTTTGCGTGCTGCTAATCATCATCGGCTTTGGGCTCTGGCTTTCGTCTAAAGGCATGTTTGATGCGCCCAAGAGCCGACTTATTGTTTCCAGGCTGGTCAACACCTCAATCCCGTGTTTTCTCTTTTACTCGGTCATTTCGAAGTTCTCTCAGGAGCAGCTGCTTAATCTGCTGAAATTCGCCGGCGTTCCGTTCCTGACGGTAGCCATCAACTTTATTATTTCCCTGATTCTGGTCAGGACTCCTCTGGTGCGTCCTCATTTAAAAGGAACTTTCATCGCAACTTTTTCTGCCGCGAGCGTTCTCTTCGTCGGCGTCCCTCTGGTCACGACGATGTATGGTTCGGACGGAATCCCGTATCTTTTAGTGTACTTTTTTGCGAACTGCGTTTTCATCTGGACAATCGGCTTATATAACATTCAGCTTGACGGCGTTAGAAAGGGCGGCGGAGAAATTCCAAAACTAATCTCCAAAGAGAGCGCCCGCAAATTTTTTTCTCCGCCCTTAATTGGTTTTATGCTCGGTTTATCCGCAGTGATGCTGTCCGTACCCATACCAAAATTTATAGAAACTTCTACCCGCTATCTCGGTCAGCTGACGACACCGCTGGCGCTGATTTTTGTAGGCATCACGATTTACCACATCGGTTTTGACAAACTAAAGCATCTGCCTCGTGAGGTTTGGTTAGTGCTGCTGTCATGTTTTCTGATTCGGCCGCTCACAATGTATTTCTGCACCATGCCGCTTGATATGGAACCGCTGATGAGAAAATGCTTTATCCTCGGCTCCGCGCTTCCGGTTTCTACGGTTTTCGCGGTACTTGCAAAAACTTACGGCGGAGATGAAGAGTTCGCCTCTGAAACGATTGGCGCAAGTACCGTTGGAATGATTGCGGTTCTACCTATTCTTCTGATTGCTGTGAACCTGATTTAGAAGAGAGCAGCGCGCTTATAAGCGTGCTTCCGCCATTCGGCCTCAGAGAGAACAAGATATGCCTAGCTTCGGCTTCGACCTCTTGCTCTAAATTCAACTTTGGCTAAGGTCAGAAGGGATCTGACCCGAGCAATGCTGAAGCCGGTTTCCATTGCTATTTCTCTTATTGATCCGCCTTCGGAATACCGCTTAGCAACAAGAGCTGCAAGCGCTTCATTGGTGTCGTCACAAAGTCTCTGGTGTGGGTAAAGCGGCAGCATGATCTCCTGACTCTGAGATTCGATTTCTCCGCCGGAATAACCGGGATAGCGTTTGCCTTTCGGCACAACGTCTTCAGAGGCCTCTGCACCCCAAACAATCCAATTGGGCCTTGGATATCTGGCAAACATTTCCAGATATGGTCCGGGAGAGCACGACTCAATCAAATCGTATTGTTCATCCGGTTTACGGGAATGCTCGCGCTTTCTGGTTTCAATCATGTTCACCTGAGAGCGTCCCGGCGGCAGCGTACGCATATGGCCTCTAACGCCGAACAAGAGAATTTCCGTCACATTCCTAAAGTAAAAACCTACGCCTCTTCCGTCCGGGCCTCCGTCTTTTCTTCGTTTGGCCCAAATAATATTGGAGACATAGCGGAATCCCCAACTCTTCATGACTTCAAGGCCTTCAGGGAGCAAAGCATTAGGTACCCAAAGATACAGATGAGAATTTTCATTTGCGCATTCCGCAACCGGTAAAGCCATAATTTCTTCTAGCGACATGGTCGCATAACGGCCTAACCGCTTGTGCTCGGGAGCGACCTTGCCGGTACGGTTAGAAAACCGCCAAGGGGGATCCGCTAAAATTGTTTTAAACTTACCCGGAATTTGAGGTAATGCTTCACTCATTTGCTCGTTCCACAATCTGTTCACTTAGCAATCATATTAACAGATCTTTATTTGGATCTTTATGCAATTAACTACTTCATACCAAAATACCTCTCTTCTTAACCTTCAATCAAAGTTCTGTTTTTTCGAAGTTCGAGACGCATCTGCTGTTTTATCAGCATCCTGCTCAAAAGAATGGGATGAATTTGTAGAAATTCTGGAAAAATTTACATTTTCCGGGGATGTTCTTCTCGCAAAAGGCGGAAACAAATCGGCTCTTGTTTCCGAACTGGAAAGTCTGTTCTACAAAAAAGGCTGGATGGAAACGCGAGTCGACTCAGAACAGATTTTGTACGAACTTCCTAAAACCGGTCGATTAACCGGAGAAAAAAATAAAATCCTCAAAATTTCCGGGAAAAATAAGAAATTCCCAATTACAGGTAAAACTTCTTCACTTCAGACTATTGAAAGAATCAATCTCCTGACTAAAAAATTCCCCGAAGCTCGCATTACTTCGACTTATCAAGAAGGTTACCAGGTCGACTGTTTAAAAGGCAGAGTTGCTATTGATATTGAATGGAACGCAAAAGACGGAAATCTTGATAGAGATCTTTCCGCATATAGAGCTTGGTATGACTTCGGTCTTATCGACGGAGCAATTCTTATCACCAAGGATATAACAGAATGCCGCAAACTTATTCATGACCTGTGGCAAGACTACCTGTGCACCAATAACCTTCCTAAGAACACACTTCCACCTGTTGATCTGAAAACGTCAACAACAACCTCCAGCGATAAAGCAGTTGAACGAATTAAGCGGGGAGATGCCGGAGGATGTCCGGTGTTGATTGTTGGAAGGATGTTGGGATGGAAGTCCGTATTCCCCTAAGAAATAGTTTTAGTGACCGGCCCTCGCATTTCGAGGGCCAATCAAAGCACTGCTTACTGCCAAGCCGGCAGGACTGAACCCTGGAATTTCTCAATAATGAACTGTTTCACCGGTTCAGACTGGAAAGCTTTCACGAACTGCTGAACTCTGGGATCGTTCGCATTATTTTCGCGAGACGCGATAATAATCAAAGCAAACGGAGCATCCTTAGATTCAAAGAAGAAGCCGTCTTTCTTCGGAGAGAGACCAGAGCTGATGACGTAATTCATCGGGATCGTCGCAATGTCCACATCAGAGAGGCTTCGAGGCAGCTGAGCTGCTTCGAGTTCTTTGAATTTGAGTTTCTTCGGGTTAGATACGATATCAGCGACCGTCGCATTGCCTCCGACTCCGTCCTTGATTTTAATGAGACCCGCATTTTCGATCAGAAGAAGCGCTCTGCCCTCGTTGGAAGGATCGTTCGGGATCGCAAATGTAGCGCCTTCCGGAATATCTTTTACGTCATGGATATTCTTAGAGTAAAAGCCCATCGGCTGAACTACAGCGTCACCGATCTTTTTAAGTTTTGTCTTCTGCTGCTTGTTAAAGTTATTTAGGAACGGTTCGTGCTGGTACACAACAACATCAAGAGCACCTTCATCCAAACTTTTGTTCGGTGTGACGTAGTCGGTAAACTCGACAAGCTTAACATTTAAACCCTGAGCTTTTGCAACTTCAGCAGCCTTCTGGACGTTCTCGGCATGAGGACCTGCAGTAGCGCCGACTTTCAATTCTGAAGAGCTCTTCTTATCACCGCAACCGGTTAAAAGAATCGGTGCCGCAATGGCTGCCGCCGCAATCAGCTTAATTAACTTAGATCTCTGCATTTTTATACTCCGTATTAAATAGAACTTTTTATAAGGATTTTGCTTCTGATATTTCGCCGGCTGTAGCTATAGATACACCAACGTTAGAGTTAAAACTTAGTTGTATTTAATTGTCCAGGCGGACGAAAAACAGAAGCAGGATTGAGAAAATTTGACAGGTACGCGCTTAGGCGCGCCTAAAGAAAATCACATTCGGCACATTCGATTCTGAGCAACACCAACCCCTTCGCTGTGCAGCGAATCAAATAAGGAGTTGATCAAAATAAAGCTCATTTAATGTGTCCTTTGAAATCGACAATTATTATTTTACGAATAAAAAAATCAAAAAAACGAAGATGCAAGAAATATTTTTTCTGCGATAGCTAATCTCATGAATAAGTCAGAGAATTACTTTGAATCCGGACATTAAAAAGTCGTGAGGCTCTTTGGATAGACTTGGTCTATGAACATGTTCACAACGGCTTTCGCATCCTGCTGAAACCCGCACTATAAAAGAACCTTCGCCATCATTCATAATACAGAAAACATCATTTCTCCCAAAACATGCTCACTGTAAAAAAACTTGCGCAATCAGTCGGCGTCTCAGACGATCTCATTCGCCATTACACAGAATGCGGGCTGCTCAATCCTGTGGTCAACACTGAGAATCACTACCGCTTTTACGATGAAGAAGATTTTTTGTGTCTGTCTACAGCGAGATCTGTAAAAAATCTGGGCTTTTCTCTCTCTGAAGTTAAAGATTACTTGGAGGATTCTGCTCAGGAGCGCATCGACAAACTCCGGCTGAAAAAGCAAGGGATTGAAGAAAATATCGAAGAACTGATAAAACTCAAAAATCGAATTGAAGAAGTCGAAAACTATCTCTCTTTGACAAAACTCTGCAACGGCACTGTTAAAGATGTTCGACGAGATTCCATCCACAGCATCTACACGTACAGCGCCTCAAAAATAAAGGCTCCGGATCCGAGGATCGTTAAAAGTTTCTCTGAACTTTTTCCATACACACATATTTCAATCAAAATTCCACTGGAGGAACTTAACGATCCGAATTTCCAAGACGTCTATTCCGTTCAACTCGGCCTTGGACTCATCGCCAAATACGCAAGAGGCTTTAATGCCGATACTGCTCCTCCTGTAGAGTCCATTCCTGAAGGCAGGTTCCTAATCATCTACCTGAAGACCAGAGACATCCTCTCTTTATCCCCCGAAGAGATTCGTCCGCTGCTGAACAAAGCGAAAGAGCTCGGCAAAAGCTTTACACATCAGTCTTCAGGTCGGCTGCTCGCCATGGAGCGGGATGAAAAGGGATTTTTGTATTCCATCCTCATACGGGTTCGCATCGGAGATTAATTGACCTTGGTGTTACACCAACCTTTACAGTGCTCGCATTGAATTATTATTTCTACCCAAGGTGAACACTATGACTATCATCAAACTTGCTGCAGCGGCTGCCGCTCTCTGCACTGCCCTCCCTGCCCTTTCCGCCGACCTCAAGTCCGGAACATACGAAACCACCGGTAAAGGCAATAACGGACCTGTGGTTGTCAAGACAACGATTGACGACAACAAAATCAAAAGCATCGAAGTTGTTCAGAACTCTGAAACACCGATGATCGGCGAAACAGCGGTTAAAACACTGCCCGGCAAAATCGTTGAACGACAGTCGCTTTCTGTCGATGACGTTGCCGGCGCGACCAATTCGTCTAAAGCCATTAAGCAGGCTGTTCTGGAAGCACTCAAAAAGGCGGGCGGCGACGCTTCGAGCCTGAAAGAGAAAACTGTAGCTAAAGCAGCTACCAAAAATGAAGACAAAACCACCGATCTTCTTGTCATCGGCGCTGGCGGAAGCGGTATGGCCGCGGCAATCGAAGCGAAGAGCAAAGGATTGAATGTTATCCTTATCGAGAAGCTGCCGATGGTTGGCGGAACCACTGCGCTTTCGTCTACTGCGTTTAACGCCGGCGGAAGCAAAGTTCAAATGAAAATGGACAAACCGTATACCGCAGATGATTACTACAAAAAGCTAAAAGGCAAAGGAGAGGATGACGCTTCACTTCGCAAACTAGCCGACCTTTCCGGCCCTGCTGCGGACTGGCTTGTTGATATGGGCGCAGATCTGGGCAGAGTCATCAACGGTTCACAGCATACGCCGAAGGATGGCGGCGCGCTTGGTTCCATGCTCGTACCTGTGATGAAGAAAAAACTCGACGAGCTCGGCATTGTCCCTCTGACCTCCACCAAGGCCGATGAACTCTACATGCACAACGGCCGCGTAGACAGCGTTAAAGTCTCTAATGAAAACGGCCATTACATCATTCATGCTAAGGGCGTTATTCTTGCGACCGGCGGGTTTGCCTCCAATCCAAAATTTGTCGCTCAGTACACACCGATGTGGGCCGGATTCCCGTCCACAGCCAGCCGCGGCGCTACCGGTGACGGTATTGTGCTGGCAGAAAAAGTCGGCGGAACAACCGACAAGATGGGACTTGCCGGTCCTCAGACCGTCGCCTACAACACCGGGAACGGCGCCATCTCACTGACAAATGTTCGCTATAACGGTGCGATTCTTGTCAATGACGAGGGCAATCGTTTTGTCAATGAACTTTCTCTGACGCCGATTCTTGGCAAGGCCATCAAAGATCAAAAAGGCGGCCACGCTTTCCTGATCTTCGATCAGGCTTCGATTGACCGGGCCGCACTAATGAAGAAATACAAAGCCGCTGGCTACTTCACAGAAGCCGCGACAATTGAAGAACTTGCCAAGAAACTCGGCATCAATCCTCAGAATCTTGAAAAGACTGTTGCGCTTTACCGCAAAGGCATGGATGACGGCGTTGATCACGAGTTCGGCCGTAAAGACTCCCGCTTCAGCCGAATCGACAAAGCGCCTTACTACGGAGCGAAGATCAGCCCTGCAAGCCAAACCACTTATGGCGGCGTCAAGATTGATTTAGACGCCAGAGCTGTCGATAAGAACAACAAGCCGATTCCCGGTCTCTACGCGAGCGGTGAAGCCGCTGCGCAGTACGGACAAGGCGTCTCTATCGGCGTGATTCTGGGCAAACTTGCTGCAGATACCGCTGCTGAAGATATAAAGAAAATGAAGTAGTACAAGAAGTTCGGGCGCCGATTAGGCGCCCATTTTTTATCTTAGAAACCCCATCTTGCGGTATTTGTCGAAGCGGATTGCCACATTAGTTCTCTCACGCTCTTTCAGCCAAAGCGCGAATTTCACAAGCCTGCTGTTGGAGAGCGACTCTCTGCGGATCGCAAAAGTGACATGCCAAGCCGGACGGCTCCAATAAGGCAGTACTTGAACAACCAAACCGCTTTTAAGCTCTTTTTCAATCGAGGAAATAGACAGATCCACAGAAATTCCTTCACCCGCAAGCAGCGCCTCTTTACCGCTTAACACATCGCCGCTGAAAACAATCTCGCGATAATTCAGCGGCACGGAGCGCGATCCGCAATGAAGCTCGTTTGTCATCGGATAGTGCCTGGAAGCACGGAGAATTAATGAGTGGTCGCTAAGATCTTTCGGAGACGTCGGTACTCCTCTTTTACGAAGATAGGCGGGAGCAGCAGCAAGAACCGTCCGCGCTTCATAGCACGGCCAAACCATTAAACCGTCTGTAGGCGGATGGTATGGAAGACAGACTAAATCGGCCTTGCGCTCCAATAAATCCTGATGATCCAAATCCGAAAGGACTTGGATTTTGAGTTTAGGATCAAGTTTTTTATACAGCCGAATCGACTTTCTATAGGACGAACGAGAAATATTTACCGGAATACTCATCGTAATCAGCGCTTCTTCGCTCTTAACCGACTCAACCGCATCCAGGAGCTCGCTGTAAGCCTTTGTCAGCTTTTTTACTGCCGGGATGATCTGAATCGCTTCATTGGTAAGCTGAGCAGGACGGCGGTGATGATCGATCAGCTTCATGCCGAGATCGTTTTCCAGTTTCTGAATCAGCCGCGTGCAGGCCGGCAAATCTTTGTCCAGATCAATGGATGCGGAAGTGATTCCTTTTCCACTGCCGAGCTTCTCAATCAAAGACCAAATCTGCAGATTGTCAGCGGCATTCAAAATTGTTCTCCCGAATGAGACTGTAAATAACTTGTGAAAAACACAAATAGATTCTTAATTTGCTATTTCAAGCATAGCGGCGCAGCTCTAAGATTTGAAGGGTAGTTAACACTAATACAAACCAAGGAGAACTTCTATGACAACCCTTAAACGCCGTACATTCCTTTCTGCCGGAGCCGCTGCTGCGCTCGGAACCGTTTCCGGAATTGCTCAGGCTAAGAGCTTTGATCCGATGCCTGGGACGAAAATTTTGACGTCATCGTTATCGGCAGCGGTTTTGCCGGATTAGCAGCTGCCTGCGAAGCAAAGAATCAAGGCGCGGGAAATGTCATTGTGCTTGAAAAAATGCGTTCTGCCGGCGGCAACTCCGTCATTAACGGCGGCATTATGTCGGTCCCCGGAAGCGCCTTCCAGAAAGCTCTAGGAATCAAAGACTCTCTGGAGCTGCTCGCAGAAGACATGATTCGCGAAGGTTTAGGCTACAACTATCCGGAAAAAGTCAGCGCCATGACCAAAGCCGCGCTTCCGACTTACGAATGGCTTGTCAAAGAAATCGGCGTTGAGTTTGTTGACGGCAAAGTCGGCCAGGAAGGCGGTCATTCTGTTCCCCGCCACGTATACACAACCAACGGTTCAGGTTCAGGCATTGTTTCCAAGCAGCTTGAATACGCAAAGAAAATCGGTGTTCCTGTCAGACTTCGCTGTTACGTTGAAGCAATCATCAGAGACTCTGACGGAAGAGTTAAAGGCGTCAAGGTTCGCGACGGCTACCGTTTCGGCAAACCGGACTCCGGAAAGGTTAAGTACCTTAAAGCCGGTAAAGCTCTTGTACTTTGCTACGGCGGTTTCGGTGCCGACGTCAATTTCCGCATGAAGTTTGATCCGAAACTTACTGACAAATTCGAAACCACGAATCAGCCGGGCGCCACTTCAGAACTCTGGCGTGAAGCTTCCCGCATCGGCTGCAACATGATTCAAACCGACTGGATTCAGTGCGGTCCTTGGAATTCGCCTGAGGAAAAAGGCATGGGTATTGCGCTTTATTTCGCTCAGGGTGCTGCCGCAACGATGGGCATCTGGGTCAATACCGCAACCGGCAAACGTTTCATTAACGAGCTCGCTAATCGTAAAGTCAGAGCTGACGCCGTCATCAATAACAACAATAAAGGGCAGCCGTGTATCGCATTAGCCGATCAGAATGCTGTCGATCTGACAATTAATCAGACGCGTAAAGGCATTCTTGACAAACAGTTGGAAAGAAAAGTGGTTCATAAGTTTGACACACTTGAAGCGGTCGCTGCAGAGTACAAGATTCCGCTTGATGAACTGAAAAAGACGATCGACGCCTATAACGCAGCTCTAGCCAAGCAGTCCGGCGACGAAATGGGCCGTCCCTTCACTAAGAACGCGAAACCCATGGGTACAGGTCCTTGGTACTGTTCGCTTCTTTCTCCGAAAGTACACCACTGTATGGGCGGTGTTGAAACCAACAGTCTCGGTCAGGTGATTGACATTTCCACCGATAAACCGATTCCGGGTCTTTATGCTGCCGGCGAATCGACAGGCGGTGTCCACGGCGCTGTACGTTTAGGCTCTTGTGCCACAATGGACTGTCTGGTCAATGGAAGAATCGCGGGCGCAAACGCCGCTAAAGAATCTGCCTGGAGCTAAATATGCGTAAAAAGCTGCTGATCTCTTTCTGCGTACTCTTTGGAGCGCTTAGTTTGGCAGCGCAAAGCTTTGCCGCTGACAAGTTCGGTGCTGATCGTCATACTGCAAAAGGCGTTCAGTGCGCAGCTTGTCACGGCCCGGATCCGAAAAATCCAATCTATCCGGAAGAAGCTCAGTGTGTTGCCTGTCATGATAAGGCGGCTCTTGCGAAGAAAACTCAAAACCTTCCGCAGGCCAACCCACATGCGGCTCCGCACAACGGTGACTGCACCCTCTGCCATATGCAGCATGAACCTGCAGTCAACTACTGCGCTCAGTGCCACAACTTTAAATTTAACGTGAAATAAAAACGCCACAGGTACCCGTTAAGGCACCTGCACACCGACTGATCGATTGTTAATGCGTTCTGTCGGAAATAATTAAAGGTTTCCTCCGGTCGATTTAACCGCGGCCGGATTTTCTTTTGGTGCGCCGAGTTTTGTCTTGAAGAAATCAACGACGGTATTGATTACATTCGGCTGATACCAAGAAACATCGCCATGTTTTGCTCCTTCAAGAATAATGTAGCGCACGTCTTCCTTCTTATTTTTCAGAGCATTGAACATTTGAACGCTCTGCACAGGACTGACTAGAGGGTCTTCACTTCCGTGCATCAGCAGATACGGCGGTTCATTTCCGTTGACGTGCCCGATAGGACTTGCCTCAAGCGCCTTTTCAGGAGTTTGAAGGATGGATGCCCCGGGAAATTTACCGAACGCGGGGCCGTTGACCAAAAGCGCTTCCGTCACAGCGGGCGACTCGTGGACCTTCTCAATTTCAGGAGAGAACCCTGCTCCGATATTTCTCAGATCTGAAATTCCGTAGAGCGAAACCACCGCCTGAACATCAGAGGATTGATCGAGATAATCGCCTTTATCGAACTCTTTTTCTCCGTTTGTTGCTCCGGCCATCTGGGAAAGATATCCTCCGGCCGAATCACCCAACACACCAATACGATCCGGATCGATACCGTATTCAGAGGCATGAGCGCGCAGGAAGCGAACAGCGGCCTTCGCGTCTTCCAGAAGCGCCGGGAATTTATTAGGAACAACACGGTACTCGGCCGCAGCTACCACGTAACCGGCTTTGGCCAAGGCGGTCCTCATTTCAGTGAATTTTTCGTAATCAGCGGAAGTGAAGCCGCCGCCCGGGAAATAGACAATCGCTGGCTTGAGCAAATTATTTCTTGGAATCATGACGCTCATACGCATTGCCCGATTCGCTCTGAGGCCTTTAATTTGCGCATAAACAATTCCGGACATCGAGTCGATCTGACCATTCTCGATATTAGGCTTCATTATTTCCGCTCCGGGTGCCGATGAAAGGTCGACCGCCTGAGCCTCCAGCACTGAGGCCATCAATAATCCTCCGATAATTAAGCAGATTTTCTTCATTTCATCCTCCGATTATGTCGTTAATCATAACGAAAGATGATCTAATCAAAAACCAAAACAGTTTGGTTAGTCGGCTTAACTAAAATCAAAACCGGAGCGAGAAAAGACTCGATCCGGTTTTTTGTTTTTGTGCAGCGCTACTGTTTGGAAGTGCTACTTTTTAAGCAGTTTATTGAAATCGCTGTCCAGCTTAGCCAGAGCCCGATCAATATTTTCTTGATTGGTCTGAGCCCATTTTTCCTGAGCATTGATCTTTTGTTTCATACTTTCGAGGCTCTTAGCAAGTTCTGCCGGCTGCGGACCTCCCGACGTCCTGCGGTTTTCAATGATCTTGATCGGATTCAAGGTATCCTTGAACTGCGACTCGGACATAGGACATTCCGGATTGCCTTGCGGGTACTCTTTCTTAATTACCTCCGCATAAATTCGCTTCACTTCGGAATATGGAAAGTCTGCGGGCTTGATATCATGGGCTTTAGCATACCCAACGATCTGACTCGCAATGTGATGTCCGACTCTGAATGGAAGTTTGTAGTCCCTCATAAACACGTCAGCAATTTCCTGACTTGCTGTCCAGTCCAGATTCAATTCCTCAAGAGCTCGCTTTGGATTAACTTGAAGCGCTTTTATAACCCTTGTGAACTGCTTCAGCATATCGATTGTTTCTTTGACTCTGCGGGAGTTGTCTGCAACGTTGCGGGCATCTCCCATTCCCGGAATGATATTGTGGGCCAGCCATACAGCCTGCTGAGCGTCCCCTATTAATCTGCTTGCATTGGTTCTTGTTCGGATCATGAGACCCGGATTTCGTTTCTGAGGCATTGCAGAAGAAACATAGGTGTTTTCTCCACCCTCCTGCAAGAGAATCCACGGACGCGGCTGAGCATACTGAACACTCAGATCTTCGATGAACGTTGCTACGTGCAGTGCGATGCTTGTTAGGACAGAAGCAAGTTCGACGGTTTCATCATTGGATTTAAACTGGCCGGCATCATAGGCGTTTTCAACCGGTGCCTTAAAGCCGAGATAATCGGACATTCTCTGGCGGTTCAGCGGCCAGCTAGTGCCGTTAAGAACCGTTGTACCCATAGCGCAGTAATTCAATCTTTCATAGAGGTTTTCAATTCGCTGAGCATCTCGATGAAACGCAGAAAGATAGCCTAAAAGATAGTGGGCATAACTGTTCGGCTGAGCCGCAACACCGTTTGTATAGTTCGGAACAATCGTACCGCGGTTCTTTTCTGCAAGATTTAGAAGCACCTGCATTGTCTTAGAAAGTTCTGTCATCAACTCTAAGCTCTGATCCCGCATAATTGCGGATCTAAAAGTCGCGTGCATATCCTGACTCGATCTGCCAATATGCAGCATCGTGACATCCATCCCCGCCTTTTTAATTAAAAGCGGTTCAAATGTGATTACCGTTTTTGGACGCTTTTCCCCCGGTTTATTGCCGTCATCAAGAACGTCTTTAATCCCCTGAGCAATTTTAGGTGTAACCGCTTTGTCAAGAAGTCCCTCTTCGCTATTAATTACAGCTGTTGCCTTATTCATCTCCCCAAGCCAAAAGAACTCATCTCGATTTTGGGCGTAAGCAGAAAACGCAATTAGAGAGCATAAAAATAATGCAGCGGATTTTTTTAACTTCATATTTATTTCTCCTGAAATTGAAGCTCTTAAAGTAAATGACATATTTGGTATCCTTCAAGAGTTATTTTTCATTTTTGAAAATTAGAAACGAACCCCCTCCAACAAGGCTTGTTATTTTGATTTTTTCTAAGAAAACATGGATCCATCGTTCGATTTAGCTGTCTGGAAATATCTTTACCTGATGTCTAAAGGTAAGACGCTCGACGGAATTTCTCGAGAAAACAACCTTTCTCTTGCATCTTTATTGCGAAAAATTCGTGCGCTGGAAGAACGTTTAGGTACGCCGCTGCTGACGAACACGAAGCCCCTTCGTCTTACAGAAGACGCCGTCAAATGCATCCCAGAGATAGAGAAGCTTAACCAGTCTCACAAAGAACTTCTGAGCTGCTTTAACAACGGACAAATCAAACCGAAATGCATCCAGTTTGCGGTTGCTCCCGGCTCCCTTTCGGCCGGTGAAGTCAATTTAGTTTTAATGGAATTTTCTAAGCTGTATCCGGCAATAGAGTTCCAGGTTGAGGTAGGGCCAAAAATTCAAGAAATAGTAGAGGGAAGTTGGGAAATATCCACATTTACCGGAGAACTTAATTCTCCGGATCTCGAAAAACTTTCCCGCGGGAATGCAACATACATACCCGTCGCCTCCCCACTCTATATCAAGAGATTTGGTCTGCCGAAAGATCCTGCTGAGTTGATCAATCATTTCTGTGCGGTCTTTCGCGGAAAATCCAGAGCGGAAACAACTGTGTTGGAGAAGGATGGTCGCATCCATCCTGTACGCTATCAAAGATGCATAAAGTCTACGGATATTCTTTTTCTTAAAAATCTTGTTCTTCAAGGGCAGGCTATTGTCATTGACCTTCCCCTAGGCCATTGTGCGGAGGAAATTATTCAGGGCAAACTCGTGCCTATCCTTGACGGGTGGCACAGAAAGTCCGAACCGCTCTGGATTGTTACATCCAAGAAAAAGTGGAAGGAGCAGCACATAAGAATCTTTATGCAGTGGTATTCGCAGACGTGGAGAAACCTCTTGAAATCTAAAGCCCGCCAGGTTCTTCCATTCATAAAACCGAATACCTATAAGGCCATTTTCAATCCGGAAATTCAAGACCGCTAATCTTAAAACTGTTTTAGACGAAAAATGGTCTTACCAATGCAGTGGAAGACCACAAGCAGCTCCTGCTCATGCATTCCGACTGGCCGGATTTATGAGCATTCTTTACCTTTTCCTGACTTTGACCGAATGAATGAGACACTCAGTTGGCAGACCCTAACTCTTCAGAACATCTTTCTTTTTGGGCACTTGAGCCGCCCTGACACCGTTATATCAGCGTATCCTGATTCCATAATCTAATGCAGGAGATTGAAGATGAAGGTCTGCAGCGCGCTATTTCCACTCTTGTTTTCTCTGTCCATGTCGTGCATCCCCTGCTCTGCACAAACCGAAGTAAACATTCCACGATCACCGAGCGCACAGGAAACACCGATGCAGAAACTCGGCCGAATGCTTTGGTTTGATCCGAGACTTTCACGCTCCGGATTTATTTCCTGCAACTCCTGCCACAATCTTTCCACAGGCGGCGTGGACAATCTTAAGACCTCTGTCGGCGACTATTGGCAGCAGGGTCCGATTAACTCACCGACCGTGCTAAACGCCGAACATCAGGTTGCTCAGTTCTGGGACGGTCGAGCATCCACTTTAGAAGAGCAGGCCGGCGGTCCGATCACGAACTCGAAAGAGATGGGGGCCACGCATGAACTTGCCGTTACGGTAATCGACTCTATCCCCGGCTATAAACCGTACTTTCGCAAAGCGTTCGGTACCGACGAAGTAACTTTTGACCGCATTACCGCCTCTATCGGCGCATTTGAGAAAACGCTGGTTACTCCGGATTATCCGTTTGCTCGCTACATGAAAGGCGATAGAAACGCTATAAGTGAACAACAAATACGCGGCTGGGAAACATTTAAAAAGTATCGCTGTGTCACCTGTCATTCCGGTCCTAATTACGGCGGCAAGTCCTTTCAGAAAATGGGCGCCGTAAAGGATTACGAAACAACAAATCCTTCACTGGGACGCGCAGATTTCACCAAGCGGGATCGAGACCGCATGTTCTTTAAGGTGCCGATTCTTCTTAATATCGAACTCACCTATCCGTATTTTCATGACGGTGCTGTCAGCTCTCTTCCCGAAGCTGTTAAGATCATGGGAGAGCTGCAGCTTGAGAGAAGTTTTAGTCCGGAACAAATAGCAGACATTGTTGCTTGGCTCAAATCTTTGACCGGAAAACAGCCTGAGATCGTATTGCCGAAGCTGCCGCCAAACGGCCCTCTGACTCCAATCGCCGAGCCGTGGCAAAAATCAAATTAATGTCTTGTGCGATAAAGCGAGAGGTCGGTCGTTGAACTGACCTCCGGAAATCACTTGTGCGACGGAATTCTAAAGAGGGGAGGTCTCTTATCAACTTGACCGACGCAGGTCTACAGACAAAAAAAGGAGCACCTAAAAAATTTGTTTAGGTGCCCTTATTCAATCAGGAGCAAAGGCCGAATTGCTCGGCAGAATCTTCGCTCCTTCTCAACCTCAAATCCCAAGGAGAAGTGACAATATTCAATTGCCACAACTGAATATTAGCATAATTGCCTACTGATAAACCCTAATACTTCTATAAATCAACCCCATTTTGGGCGGGACGGTTTGCTTTCTAAGTGTTTTCACCGTGGCAGGATTCTCATCTGTTACTTACAATTCATTTCAACAAACCAACAAAAATCCCAAGGGCCTTCGCAATGCGAAGGCTTTTTTTTGCTTTTAATCCAAAAAGAAGGATGCTGTTTTGATTTTCTCTTTCTGCGTGTATCAAGTTGTTTCAAAAACCGAGTTTTACCCGGAACCTTTCTATGAGGAGGTCTATCCGGAAACGATTTATTTTGATGTTGACGCGTCGGACGCTAAAACTGCTGTTACAGCCGCAGCAGACTTTCTCGTCAATCTTCAACTGGAGTGCGACGAAAAGTATTTTGCTCTGCTTGATAAACATAACATTCGTTACCGCAAACGCGAAGAGATCATTGAAAGAAGGCCTTTTTTTATCACTCGTCTAGCCTATGCAGACGATTCGAAACAAAAACCAGTCCTTTCAGAACGACAGCTCAAGGATTACACAGCAATAAAGGAACTTCCCGCTATACCTAAGGTCCTAAATTTTTCCGCGGACCAAAAACCTAACAGCCTTCACTACCGCTTCTTCCGTAACCTCACGCAGCATCAATTTGTTTATGGTGCGGTCTTTTTAGCGATTGTGATTCTCCTGATTCTCGCGGTCCCTCAGTTTAGAGAACTCGGTGCTTTTGAAGTGATTGACTTGAAACCGGAATAGCCGCCAAAAAAGAGGCGCCTGTACAGGCGCCAAGTCTTTTGTCCCCCGGCATTGCCTACCGGAAGAATCCCATCATCAAATCCCAAGGAGAATCGTATTTGATGAGATTATCCTAGCATAAACCCTTAGGCAAATCCACTATATTTTTGACTATTCTCTTTGGCTTGTTCAATTATTTTGCAGATTCTTTGATACTCAGCCTGCACATCCGGTTCCATCGCAACGCCGTCATCCCATCTTCCTTCCTTAAAAGCAAGTTCCTGGGCCTTAACAAGGCGATTAAGCTCTGTGAACCCAAGCGTCGCGGTAATTGACTTTAGAGAATGCGCAGCGATCCTCGCCTCTTCTCTGCGCTGCTCTTTGATTGAAGAAAAGAGCTCCGAAAAGGTCGGATCTTCCGTAAAACGATAGAGATACTTCTCGAACATTCTTTCGCTGCCCATCATGAATTCAAGCGCAGCGTCCGCATTAATACCGTTCTCCTTGAGAAAGCTCCTGCATTTATCGTCCATTTTGTTCCTCTCACAGCTGAGTTATTTATCCGGCCTTCCTTTTTTGCATTCTGTCTCGGAAATGAATACGTTTACGATTGGTTTTCCATCTTTGTCCACGTGCCTGATTTCAAAACCGGGGAAACCTTCGTTCAGACGATCACGGAAGTCTGAATTTAAGCAGACTCCGTTCAGACTTCCGTTTTTAATTCGGTACTTGGCTTCTTCGTCAAACTGATCTGCCTGTTCCTTCAAATGTTTAATCGTATATAGAAGCGTGCCGTCTTCTTTAAAACCGTCCGCCGTACTTTCATATCCCTCTTCTTCAGCAATCTCAGGCATCACTGCGGTACCGCTGCGAGCAATCATAAGCGAGCGCTTCGGATCGCTTTTAATCAGTCTTCCCGAGGCTGCCCATGCGTCTCTGTCAAGATTCTGTTTGTGAACTTCCGCATTGAAATTCCTGCATGCTTTCATTTGTACTTTTACGCTGTCAAACCGGGTTCCTTCTCCGTCGTAAAAGTCATAATTCACATCGTCGATATCGTAATCAAAGTATGACGGTGTTTCTACGCAGGTCAGCCCCAAAAGAAACGTCCCGAAGTACTTCTTTTCTTCCGCTGAAAAACTCTGCGAAATCCTCTCCGGATAAGAAAGTTTGACCGAAACCGATCTGGAACCGTCCGGAGCCTTGATGTCGGCCCTGCCGTCCTCAAGCGCATCCCTATGATTCTTTAAAAGTTCTGCGAGTTTATCGTTAATGCCTTTAAGCGCCTCGATATTTGACTGAGTCGGCTGAGGCTTTTCTTTCGCCTGCTCTGCCTGCGGTTCTTCCTGCACCGGAGCGCTTCCTTCATACCAAAGGATAAACACTGCACCTGCCGCCGCTATTACGTATCGATAGTCTATTCCGAACCACTTCATCGGCTTTGCTCCTTTCTCATGATTCTCTCACTTTAGCAGAAACGATAAATCGAAAAACTATGTCGCATGAAACACTGCTCGCAACGGTTAGAAGCCAATTTTTTACTGCCGCTTTTCAATGAAAACACCCTGAGGCTTTTATCAATTTAAATTAACAGGCAGACTAAAGGAATCACCTGCTTTTAAGGATCCGCCTTTGCGGTTGAAACTTGCCTATACGCAAAGAAAGACGGACACACGACGCATCATCCGGAACGTCAGTGAAAACGACTTCCAAATACTGCCAATCGATAGTAAGTGAACTGATTCAAACGAAAACTGAGTTGTCTCTGCATTATCCTGTAACCTCCAACGAACAAAGGAGAAAAAATGCCTTATGTCAATATAAAAGTCACCGGCGACGAAGAAGCTCCGACAAAAGAGCAGAAACAAAAACTTATCGAAGGCGTTACCAAACTCATTGGCGACGTTCTCGGCAAAAATACTTCAAATCTGGTTGTCGTCATTGAAGAAATTCCAATGGACAATTACGGGATTGGAGGTCTTACTGTTCGAGAACGGAGAAAGAGTAAGAAATAACGAGGCAATATTTTTTTCGCTCGCATTAGGCAGACCCGAAGCAGCTCTGCCCTAGGGTTTCTTCGTCCTTTAAATTAAATAACCCCTTATTCCTTTGTAACAATACATAGCAGTTTGTTCTTTTTGGACGACCGAGAACTGCCTATCAGTCTTCTGCCAATTATCTTTCTTCACATTGATTTTTTGTAGGGAGAAAGAAATTGAAACTTATTGATATCAAGTCTCCGAAAGATATTAAAAACCTCAGCATCGACGAGTTAAAGGATTTAGCCTCTCAAATGCGCAGTGCCATTGTCAATTACACATCCACAATCGGCGGCCATGTCGGGCCAAACCTCGGCGATGTGGAAGCGCTCATTGCACTTCACTATGTATTTGACGCTCCGAAAGACAAACTCGTCATTGATGTTTCGCATCAAGACTTTGTCCATAAGATGCTGACCGGTAGAGCCAAGTATTATTTGGAGAAGGATAAGTTCCGCGACATCGGAGAATTTACCGATCCAAAAGAAAGTCCGGAGTATGACCTCTTTTACGCCGGCCACACTTCTCCCTCAATCAGCCTAAGTTTCGGTTTAGCTAAAGCAAGAGCACTCAAAAAACAAAGCTGCAATATCGTCGCCTTTATCGGTGACGGTTCACTCAGCGGCGGTGTCGCGTTTGAAGGCCTGGACGCTGCAGGGAAACTGAACAGCAACTTTATTGTCATCGTCAACGACAATCAGATGGCCATCGCCGAGAATCACGGAAGTCTCTATGACAACCTTCAGGAGCTGAGAGAAACGAACGGTCAGAGCTCGAACAACTTCTTTAAGACTCTTGGCTACGACTACGTTTACGTCCGTGACGGCAATAACTTAGAAGCTCTCATTAAGGCTTATAAGAAAGTCAAGGACTCTCATAAACCGGTCGTCGTTCACATTAACACTCAGAAAGGTCTCGGCTATAAGCCCGCGGAAGCGCTCCGCGAAGAATTCCACTTCTCCGCTCCGTACGACGTCGCAGACGGAGAGCCGCTTGTACAGTCCAACAGCCCGGACTACATCACCGTCACCCGCGATTACCTCCTTCAGAAGGTAAAAGAAGATCCGACACTTCTCATTATTTCTTCGGCAACCCCTGAAGTATTCGGATTCATGGAAAAAGAACGCAAGGAATGCGGTGAACAATACATCGACGTTGCGATCGCGGAGCAGACCGGTGTATCCACAATGGCCGGCGCGGCCCGCGCAGGCGCAAAGGTGATCTACCCGGTCGCCGCCACATTCCTTCAAAGAGCTTATGACCAACTGGAACAGGACTGGGCAATGAATGATTCTCCTGCCGTCATGCCTGTACTGCACACCGGCATCAGAGGACTCACCGATTTAACCCACTTGGGCTTTTGGGACATCCCGATGATTGCCTCTATTCCGAACATTGTTTATCTTGCACCGACAAACGCGGAAGAGTACAAGGCAATGATGGACTGGGCATTAAGCAAAAATCAGCATAAAGTTGCGATTCGAGTACCGACTTATAGCTTTGAACTCGCAGACGGATCTGTAGATACCGACTACAGCGATCTGAACAAATTTAAGGTCGTCCGCAGCGGCAAAGATGTCGCGATCATCGCTGCCGGTGACTTCTTTGTTAAAGGCAGACAGATAGCGGATGAACTGGCCAAGAAAGGTATTCAAGCCACACTCATCAACCCGCGCTTTGTCTCCGGCGTTGATGAAGAACTCATTCTTTCTCTGGAAAAAGACCACAAACTTATCGTCACACTCGAGGACGGAAGCATTGAGGGCGGCTTTGGCGGTCGAGTCGCACAAACAGCGGCTCCTACCTCTATGAGATGCCTGACATACGGATTAAAGAAAGAATTTGTCGATCGCTACAATCCGGACGAACTGGAAGAAAAATATGGCTTGACCGTTCCTCAGATCGTCTCTGACATTGAAAATATTCTGAAGTAATCGGAATAGTTAAACTTTGTGTACGGCGCATTTCTCAGGGGGTGCGCCGTTTTTGTCTTCATGATTTAATATGCATCTTCCATCAACCTAATGTAAAACATCATGATTTCCTTCTGCATACCGACAAAATTTCTCTTTGGAGCCGGTGCTCTGAAACAGCTTCACAAACAACAACTGCCGGGTAAAAAAACGCTTATCGTCATTACGCAGGGGAAATCGGCAAGAAAGCACGGATATCTGGCCGAACTCGAAAAGCAGCTTGATCTTGCCGGAGTCGAACACATGGTTTATGACGGTATTCGTCCGAACCCGACTAAGGACAGCATCATGGAAGCGGCTGCCGCTGCCCGCAGAGAGAACTGTGATTTCATTACAGCGCTTGGCGGGGGCTCTCCTATGGATAGTGCGAAAGTCATTGCGGTGATGGCTACCAACCCCGGTGACCTTTGGGATTACTGCGTCAAAGGAACCGGAAAAGGTCTTCCTATCCAGAATCAGCCTCTTCCGATTGTATGCGTCACCACCACTGCCGGCACAGGTTCTGAGGCAGACGGAGGCGCGGTTATCAGCAACACTGAAACCTGCGAGAAGTATGGCATCGGTGATCCGCGCATGTTCCCGACGCTTTCTGTTGTTGACCCTGAACTAATGCTTTCTGTACCACCGGCGCAAACAGCGTATCAGGGACTTGATACATTCTTCCATTTAGCCGAAGGCTATATTTCCAGAACATCCAATCTCTTCAACCAGATGTTTGCTCTGACCGGAATTGAGAACGTCTCCAAATATTTAGCGATTTCGATTAAGGACGGTACAAACCTCGAGGCTCGCGAGCATATGGCTTTTGCCAACACACTCGGCGGATTTGTTATGGCGACGGGTCGTCTCACCAGCGAGCATGCTATGGAGCATGTGCTGAGCGCGCACTATCCTTCTCTGCCTCACGGTGCGGGACTCATCTTATTATGCCGCGCCTACTTCGGCCACTTCATCAGCTGCGGCGCTGTCCCGGAAAAATTCATCAAAATGGCTCAGGCTATGGGGATAAAAGACGCGAATAAGCCTGAAGACTTTCTGACAGCCTTGGAGGATCTTCTTAAGGACTGCGGCGTCGCTGATCTGAAGATGAGTGATTTCGGAATCAAAGCTAATGAAATGGAACAATTCGGAATCGAAGCGAAAACGGTCACTCCGGAAATGTTCGCCAATGACCCGGCAGAAATGACAAAGGAAGACTGTATTGAAATCTACAGAAAGTCTTACCGCTGATTCCGCGGATTTAGACAGAAACAATTTAGGGCCGCTTCTATAACAATTAGAGCAACTCTTAAAACCGCAAAACTTCCCGCACCTGATACGACGTTAGCGCGGGAAGTTTTGTTTTTGTCTGCGCTTTCTTCCATTGAGAAAGCGTCTTCAAGTTTTACATGCTAGTTGGCTTCAGCAGCGTTTTTGCCGGCAATGCGGCCGGAAAGCAAGTCGATCGCATTTTCATCCGGATAGCGCAGTTTATTCTGAACCAGCCAATATGTAGATCCCGGCCGCGCGAACACCGCCTTTGAAAGAACATCTCGAGCTGCGCCATCGTTAACGAAACGATCGCCTTTTTATCTTCTGCTGTCAGCGTTCTGTCCAAGACACCGATCGCTAAGTCTTGCGCCAATACCAACCCGGAAGGAAGGAAAAGGGAAAGTACGAAAAAACAACAGACAAAATAATGTGCTTTTTCATACTTTCCATAGTGTTTCGTCAGCCCGATTTATTTGGCAAAGCTCTTTAGGCTCTCGCCTGTCATACGGCAGATACGCCAATCCGGCATAACAACCGCGCCGATTTTTTGGTAGAAATTAATCGCCGGCTGGTTCCAATCCAAGACACTCCATTCAAAGCGGCCGCATCCTTTCTCTACCGCAGTCTTCGCTAAAAACTGCATGATTCGCTTCCCGTAGCCTTTGCCTCGGAACTGCGGCACAACAAATAAATCCTCGAGATAAAGACCGCGTCTGCTTAAAAAGGTGGAGTAGTTAAAGAAATACAGCGCAAATCCCACCGGAATCTCATCACCTAACTCATCCAATTCCCAAGCGATGACAGAGTAACAATCCGGCTTTTCGGAAAAAAGCGACTTTTCAAGAAGCTCAACGGTAGCCACACACTGATCTTCTAATTTTTCATATTTGGCCAATCCGCGAATTAAGTCCAAAATAATCGGACAGTCCTCTTTTCTGGCCGGTTTAATTAAAAACTGAGACATCCTTACACTTCCTGTTTAGTTTTGCGGAGCTGGCGACGATTGTGTCGGCGCGTCTGCCTTCTTACAGAATCCTTTATACAGCACAGACATTGTGCTTTTATCGACGATCGGTCTCATCTTGCGATCAAACTGCTGCTGTTTAACTTTAGCGCCCTTCCCGTCTGCTTCAGCGTAGGCCGCAATCGCTAAAGGCGCATACTGATTCTGTGCGCAGTCAATGACATATTGAATTTTGGAAGATTTTGAATCAGGAATGAATCCGCGATTCTGCATCGTCCAAAAATAGACCTCGTCGCCTTTTCTGCGTATGCCGGTCTTGATCACGTAAAACTCGTCAGCAATTTTGATTAAGTTCTGTCGGCCAATAACTGGTGGAATAAAAATAGGCATTGGGGCAGCAGAGCCCGACTGAGTATTGTTTAGATTACGAACCGCAGGCGATGAAGACCGGTAGGTCGGTCTCGGATAGGTTCTCTGAGGAACGGCTGCAGGTCGTGACGGTCTAATGGTTGTGCGTCCTCCAAGCCTTGCCGCTTCGCAGTCTGCAGCAACAGTAAATAAGAAGAGCACAGAACAAAGCATTGGAATGGTTCTTTTCATATATTCTCCTTGTTTCTTGAAATTATGCGCTTTCGGATTCCCTGCTTTGCGATTTTTCGCGAACTCAAGGAAAACCATAAGGGAAAAGCACCTCTTCAATTGAATGAAGAGGTGCTTTTAGTCTTATACAAATCAGCGAGAGGGATTAGTACTCAAAAGTTCCTTTTTTGAGGATTTCACCATTGCGCATCATGGCAGCACCCTTAGCGAATACATCCTTGAGCTCCCAGTTCTGATCAAAGAGGCAGAAGTCTGCGCTTGCGCCGCACTTAACTTCACCTTTGCCTCTAAGTTCGAGCCCCTGCGCCACATTGCGAGTCAGCAGCGGAAGAACTTTCTGAACTTCATGTCCTCTTGAAATCAGTTTCTTGAGGTCACGCAGGTTACAGGCCACTCCGCCGATACCAAGACCTACCATTTCGCCTTTCTCGTTAAATCTTGGAACAGAACCGTGTCCATCGGAACTCATGGTGATAAGCGACTGATCAACACCGGCGTCCCAAGCCGCTTCAACTGCATCTGCCGGGCTTTCAAAGGCACATGAACCACCCGTTGTAATATCGATGCGGCCGCCGCGTTTACCAAATTCCAGCGCTTTACCAAAGACATACTTGTCTCGAGCGCAGTGCGTCGGACGGATATGACGGATCGGGAATCCGCGGTTCACAATGTCCTCAAACATTTCAAATGCGCCGGGAACATTGCCAAGATGGATATGAAGTACTCCGATTTTTCCTGCGATCATTCCGCCAACGCGGATCTGGGTGAGAAGATCCAGGACCTGCTGTGTTGTCGGGAAAGAGGAACGGTGATCACCGAGCGCGATTTTCACGCCTAAAACTTCGTGAACCATCAGAAGATCGTTTTTCACGCTTCCTGTAAGCGTTGTCGGCGGATAGGCATAGTTACTTGTGTACATCCAAGCAGAAACCCCTTCGTCAGTAAGGGCCTGGACTTTTGCCAAAAGATTGGGAATGGAACGGGAAACGCTGTCCGTTCCGGAAACTCCGACAAGACTGGTTGTACCGCATTCAACGAGTTCAGACAGTACGATTTCCGGTGTGCGGCTCTTCGGACCGCCCTCTCCGCCTCCGCCGGTAACATGAATATGCTGATCAATGAAGCCCGGCGTCATGATCATGCCTTTGGCATCAACCATTTCGAGATCGGGGAGTACAACGGTGAGATCTTTGCCAATCGCGGCGACTTTGTCGTTGACAACGAGTACATCTTGGACGCCCATGTCGTCCGGATTGTAGAGATGAGCATTTTTAATAAGGTAAGCCATGTTTCATGTCTCCTAGAGGAAAATAAGGCTGCTTGCCACAGACACAACAACCGCGATGATCATCACGGGAATTGTTCTGCGGATCAAATCAATCGGTGTCAGGCCCGTAATGCCAGAAACCGCAATGATCACACCGGCGATCGGGCTCATAGTTCGTGCGATACCGGCAGAAAGCTGAACCGGCACAACGAGCGCCAGAGTCGGAATACCAACAGAGGAAGCCGCTTCAGGGAGCAGCGGAGAGAAAGCGAAGAATGCCGCATTTCCGGATCCGGTCACAATCGCAGCAACAATCATGATGACAAGCATCACAAGAAGCATGATGACTAAACCCGCGTTCTGCATAGAAGCAGCCGCCTGAATCATTGTTGAGATACCGCCGATTTTATTGAGGCCCAGCGCAAAGAGCTCCGCACAGACAATCAGGCTGACTGTGGAAGTAAATACTTTGCCCATGCCTTCGAAGATTGCCTGAGAATCTTTGCAGCACTGCTTGAAGTCGCGGCGCGTCAGGATATCAATAACCAGTGTGATGATTAAAGAGACGATGATGGCTGTGACAAGACTCAGCTTAATGCCTTTGTAGACCAGCGGAGAGAAGATGACGAGCAGGAAGAGAGGAAGCATCGGAAGAATCGCGTAGTAAGCGGGACCGGCACCTTCAAGAGCCTTATCAACATCCATTGTGCTTTCAGGGCCGTTCTCAGCATTGGCCTTGGCTCCTTCTCTCCGGTCAAACCAGCGCTGAACAAAGAAGTGACCGATCGCAACGGAGGCAATCGTGCACAGCGCAACCGGACCCTGACCCTGAATGAAATATGTAACTACGTCCATTCCGCACAGATCCGCAGCACGCATCGCATTGGAGCTCGACGGTCCGAGGTCCAAACAGCATGTCGTTGCGATAACCGCGGCGGCCGAGGTTCTGGATACGCCGAGCGCAACAAGGAGCGGATAGACGGAAGCCATTAAAAGGAGTCCGAGGCCGACAGCGGAGTTAACAAAGAGCGCGATGAACTGACCCACAACATAAGTGAGTGCCAGCAGAACATAAGGGGAGCGAATCGCCTGGAGCGGTTTAACGCAGAGTTTTACCAGAGATTTGCTCGCGCCGATGCGGTCCATGTACACCGCAAAACCGGCAATCGCCATAATGTTCAGGCCAAGACCGGGCAGGCGCCCTTTCATTAAATCGGTAAACGCCTGTGCGACGTCAAAAGCAAAGAAGTGTGTTGAATTCTTTGCCGCAACCGGAGCTACACCAGTGAAATACGCAATGAAAAGCAGAACTAAACCAATCAGCAAAAGAATGATCGGCGGATAATAATTTTTTATGACAAAGTAAGCCACTAAGCCAATGGCTGCCAAAGTCAAAATAACTCCTAACATGAGTAATCTCCTTGTAGTTTGAGGATTGAGGCACTTTTAATCCTACACCGATACCAAGTCTTAGGTATTGATATTTATCAAAAGGCACTCAAATCATAATCCATTAAATAATTGATAGAAAGAATAGTATTTTCAATACTATTAAGTTAAATCAATAACTAATTAACGGTATTTAATTCTTAATTAAATCAAAATTTATAGTATTTATACCTAGTTTCTGATAGAATAAGAGGCAAGTAAATACTCTTGAAGTTAAGCATCCGTCGATGGCTAGGTTCTTCGGCGGATTTTATTTCGAGTTCCGCCCCGCCTGCGCCAGAAGCCAAGCGGCCAGATCATTCAGTTCTCCGCTTTTCATTTCGTGCTTCATTTGATCGTAAATTCTGAAGTCGGTCTGAATGCAGTGTCGGCGAAGAAGCTGATTATCTATCTGCGCTTTTATTCCCGGGATCAGCGGATCAGCGTTTCCGACAGCAATAAATACCGGTATCTCCAAACCAGAAAATCTTTGTTCAGAAACATCGGCAATCAGAGAGGAAAGGGAAAAAACGCCTCCAATTCGATCAGATCCAGTTAAGACGGCGTCTGCAGCAATCAAGCCGCCTTGGGAAAATCCGCCAACAAATATATGACCGGGCTTCACGCCTCCAGTGATAAGACTATGGATAAGAGACTGCGTAAACTTTGAACTGCGAAGAATCCCTTCTCCGTCCTGATCCTTGGTTAAGTCTTGATTCCTAATATCGAACCATGCAGGCACCGAAGAGGCGGAGAGTGTGAGTTTGACTGTGGGCGCCGTTGGAAGAATGAAACGCCAGCTGTCGCCTAATTTCCGCAAGAGATATTCAGCAACCGGAAGAAACGATTTACCGGTGGAAGAGAGACCATGAAGGAAGATGACGATGAATTCAGCGTCCTTTCTGCCCAGCTCTGTGATTTCTCCGCAGTTAACTAATCCCTCCGCCATTATTCCTCCGCCTGAGTGTTTTATACGAGATAATTCCAATAGCCAGTCAGCAGCTTTACCAGCTCTTCGTCAGCTAAAATGCACAGTATCACATCATAAAAAACCAGATGGCTAGGAGCACATAATGTTTGTTGTTTTCACTGACGGAAAAATCCTCAATCTCAATCAAACCGTATTGATCGAACCGCAGCACGGAACAAGCGAAGTTCGTTTCCGCCTTTCGAACGGTCCGGATATTTCCATTCCTATGGATGAAGAGCAGTATCACGCCCTGGTCTTGTCTCTGCAGCATAACGATCCGATTCATCATGTTCTCCCGAACAAGAAAGAAGCTAAAAAATCTTCCTTGGATTTCCGAGATTTTCCCTCTGTTCTCGAAGGTGAAAACTCTCCGGTCTAGTTGATTGAACTTTCGGACAAATTGCGGCCGGAGCGCCGCAATTTTTTTTGCATAAAACGGGAAAAACCTGTCATATTGAGAACGTACAAGGCCTGGCGGTCAAATAAAAATGTCACAAATATGCCTTCCTGTTGTTAAAATCAGCCTATCGCGACACTTCGTCGTTTAACACAGAGGTCTTTATGAAATTACTTACCGCCGCTGCTATGGCCTTGGCTCTTGTCACAGGAAGCGTCAACGCCGCCGAACAGCTCAACGCATACTCAATCATGCCAGAGAAATACGCATCCAAGGTTTTCTCTGAATTTACTAAAGATACCGGCATCAAAGTCAACTTCATGAGATTCTCTTCCGGCGAGGCGCTGGCGCGACTCAACGCTGAGAAGAAAAATCCTCAGGTTGACGTCATGTTAGGCGGCCCGGCCGACACCTATGCGGCCGGTGTTAAGGAAGACATCTTCGAGCAGTATCGTCCGAAAGATTCCGACGCGATCCCCGCAAGTCTTCGTGACCCGCAGAACCATTGGACCGGTATCGGCATCATTCCGCTTTGTTTCCTGACAAACACCAAGTTCCTTGAAAAGAACAACATGAAGGCCCCTGAAACATGGAACGACCTGCTTGATCCGCATTACAAAAACAATCTTCAGATGGCTGATGCCCGTACCTCCGGAACAGCGACTGAACGCATCTATTCCCTCGTTAAAGTTATGGGCGAGGACCCTGCCTTTGCATATCAGAAGAAGCTGAATGGCAACATCCAGATGTATACAAAGAGCGGCGCGGGCGGTGCGATGCCGATCGCTACCGGCCAGTGTGCATCCGGCATCTTCTACATTGTTGACGCGCTTGACATCAAACAGCAGGGCTATCCCGTTGTAATCACCTATCCGAAGGACGGTGTTTCCTATGGTATCGAGGCAACAGGTATTGTCAAGAACGCCAAGAACATGGACGCCGCCAAAAAATTTGTTGACTGGGCAGCCAGTAAGAAATTCGCCGACTTTATCGTCGCCAACAAGATCAACTACGTTCCCACCCGTGCAGATGTTAAAACAGATAACCCTCTGCTTGATCTCTCCAAGATCAACATGAAAGACGTTGACGTTGCATGGAAGGGTGAAAAACGCAAGGAATACACAAATCGCTGGATCAATGAAGTGATCAAGTAATTTCCTTATTTTGCATTTAAATCGCTATTTGAAAATGTCAGTGCCGACAGCAAAGCTGATCGGCATCTGGCATGTCTGTTAGGCAGGGAATTATGCCTGTATCAGTTCCCTGATTTTTGGGAGTAATTTATGACGAGCGGCATTAAGCGGCAAAGAGACCCGGTGACCCTTCTCACCATATGTGTTCTTTGGCTCGCTATGGGTGTCTTTGTTTTGTATCCGGTCGTCCGTCTTTTGGCGATGACGTTTATCGTAGACGGGCACTTATCGTTTCAAAACCTCATGCCCTTTCTCGCAAGCTGGTATGACCGCCGAGCTATCGTCAACAGCATCATTCTGGCTACCGCTGTCGGTGTTGCGGGAACTGCGATCGGATTCATCTTTGCATTTGCTGTTACACGGCTTTCTCTGCCGCGCTGGCTGACCTTCTTTATTAGTGCGGTGACGCTGCTCCCTCTAATTTCTCCACCTTTTACTTCCAGTATTGCTTTAACACTTTGTCTTGGTCCGAACGGCATTATTCTTTCCGCGCTCGGGCTGGAAAACTTCAACTTCTTCGGTTTTTGGGGAACGTTCATTTCAGAAACGCTGACCTACTTCCCCATCGCATTTATGACGCTGACGACCATTCTTCAGCGTATCGATCCAAATTTAGAGGATGCCGCCTACTCACTCGGTTCCTCCCCGTTTAACGTTTTCCGAAGCGTAACATTCCCGCTGTCAGTTCCGGGTTTAGCAAACGCTTTCCTGCTGGTTTTCTCCTGCTCTCTTGCGGACTTTGCGACTCCGCTGGTTTTAGGCGGACACTCCTTCCCGGTTCTTCCGACGCAGGCTTATTTGCAGATTACCGGCATGTATGATTTCAACG